>ENA-ORDA01001379-ORDA01001379.1-marine-metagenome-genome-assembly--contig:-NODE-1379-length-20687-cov-4.408734_pt1 | contig 20687 bp, 2 predicted proteins | sample MGYA00237778_ERZ508506 | MGnify/ENA primary metagenome ERZ508506 (study PRJEB26177, sample SAMN06267891) | marine metagenome | isolation source: Monterey Bay, California, USA | place: Pacific... | reverse complement strand
AGCTTTTATAAAAGATATGCTGCTTACGGTGATGATAAGTTTTCTGAAGTAGGCTTTCATCCTTTTGTAGATAATGAAGCTAACTTTGTTCAGAATACTACTATGGCAGATGATTGGAGTAGAATGCTTAGTCATTCATTTCCTGTTTTACTTAAGAGAGGTTTTTTAGATGGACCTAAAAGTTTAGCAAAAGCTTTAACAGGTAATTATAGTGGGGCAGATTTAGATGATTCTGAAGAATATGCAAATGCTGCTGCTATTGGACAATCTTCTAGAGAAGGTGGTCTTACTGGGTTTAGTGCTTTTATGAATAATACAGTAATGAACTTTGGTTATACTGCTGGTATTATTACAGAAGCTTTATTAGAAGAGGTTGCTTTATCATTTATGACTGTAGGGTCAAGAGGAATGACTGCAGGTATTCAAGCTGAGAGAACTGGACAAATTGGTAAAGATTTACTAAAAGCATTTGGTAAACTTGGAAGCGGTGCAAAACAAATTACAAAATTAATTCCTAAAATATCTAAAAATCCTGCATCTGCAAGAGGTTACTGGTCAAGTCTTAGAAGCGCTGGCTCAGGTATGGGAAGAATACTTAATCCTCTTGAAAACACTACAGATGTTTTAAGAAGTTTTGCGGCTAGCCAAAAGGCATTTAAGGCAGGTAAAGCCACCAGTTATATGAATGGTATAGGCTTACTTTCTAAGACAGCTGGATCTTTATATAGAGATGCTAGAGCTATAAATATGGCCGTGTCTGAGGCCAGGTTAGAGGCAGGTATGGTTGAGAATGATATTTATAAAATACTCCATGATGATTTCTTTAAGGAAAATAAATATACACCATCTGGTGAAGAACAGGTTAAAATGCGTATTAGAGCCAAGCAAGGTTCATTAGAAACTTTTTATGCCAATGCTGGAATTATATATGTAACAAATCAAATTACATTTAGAAATGTTGTATCTCCCAAAGGTGGTTTAAAAAACTTTATGAAAGGTGTTCAACAAGAATTAAAGTCACCTAAGTTTAGCAGTAAATACGGTACTCTAGGAAAGCTAGTTTATGATAAAGGTAAAAATTTAGTAAACTTTGAAAAAAATAAACTCAAAGCATTAGCCAAATCTTGGTACAGAGAACCAGGATTAAAAACAGTTAAAAAAACACTAGGATATTTTAAAGCTAATGTATCGGAGGGTATTCAAGAAAACTTACAAGAAACTATAGCAAGAGCTAATATAGCGCATTACGTTGATATGTTTAAAACACAAGGAGTTTCTTCTGCATTATACGCTCAAGGGGTAAATGGTGTATCATATCAAGCTCAAATGGGTACATCTGCTGATAGATATAGTAAAGAATTTCAATATGAAATAACTAGTAAGCAAGGACTTGAAACATTTGCTTCTGGATTTATGATGGGATTTTTTGCAAAACCTTTAAATAATGCAGTTCCTTTTCTAAGCAAACATCATAATAGAATATTTGATAAGGATGGTTATCAACAGTGGATTAAGACAAAAGCAAAAGAGCAGAAGAGAATTAAAGATTATCTTAATGAAAAATTTTCTAAAGAAGGTGTATCAGCATTCTTAGATAACAGATTGTTTAATTTGGCTACTCAAGAAAAAATTGGTGACATATTAAAGTTCGGTGATAAGAAAGAATCTTTAGATGCTGCAGTAGATCAGTTTGTAGAGCAAGCTTCTATAATGACAGAATATGGTGCGGAAAATATGTTTGTTGAAAAGCTTCAACATATGTTAGAAATGAATGATACAGAGCTTGTTGATGCGGTAACATCATTAGATGTGTCACAAGCACCTAAGTATCGAGAAAGAATAAGCACTGCAATTTCTATGATAGAAAACATGGAAGCTATATCTAAAAATGCTGAAAACGTTTTAGGTGCTAATCCTATAAAAGATACAGATATAGACTTTTCTATAGAAGGTTTAGCAGATCAAGAAAATATACAGAAAATACTGTTGAAGGGTGCTTGGGATAGATCTGTAAAAAATTATATTTATATAAATGCAGCATTTCAAGATACTGCTAAAAGAATGGATTCTATATATCAAGATTATTTAAAGAACACATCTTTAGCTAATGTTGACTATGGTGCTGTAAAAGTTCTGTTTCTTGCCAAAGATATAGAAGCTCAAAAGAATATTCTTAAAACAGAGATAGAAGCTAATCAGACTAACTCTCAAAAAGTATATAGAATTAAAAAGCAACTTGAGCTTTTAAATAATTTTACAAATGCAAAAGAAGCTTTTAATGAACTTTACAATATAGATGAGTCTTTAGATGTTGTAGCAAAAGAAGTAAAAGCTTTATATAAAAAAGCAGGTAAAGATAATGTTACACCAACTGCAGAAGAAATTGAAAGTCAAGCAGAAAATAAAGCTGCCAGTATTACTGAGGAGCAGCAGCTTAAGGTTCTTGGCGATCTTAAAGATGCTCATGATAAATATATAAAATTTCTTGCTAAGACAAATGACTCTACAGTATTCCAAACTAATATAGATGATGCCTATAATAAACTCCTAGACTTTTATAAGCTTAGATATGAGAATAGATTCCTTGCTGATAGTATTGATGTTCTTACAGATCCAGGAGGCTTTTTACTTTTAGTTGAAGAAAATGCTAAAGCTCAAGCCGAAGCATTTGAACAAAGAGAGTCTATTGTTGATGAACTTGTAGATAACCAAATTAAGGAAGTAAGCTTTGATGCATTATTAAACAAGCTGCATAAAATAGGATTAGGTCTTACTCAAGAAGATTCAAATAATTTAAGAGATGACAATGTTCCTCCTAAAGCTTTTATTGGCGATGATGCTAGCAAAAAGTTTGAGGAAGGTTCTCCTGAGTATAATGCAGGAATAACTATTGTAAATGAATATCTTGAGTCTCTTAAAGTAGGTTCACAAAGTGTTAATCCAGTTACTGGTGAAAACATGGGTGAAAAGCAAGCTGATGTAGTTAAGAAATTAAATGCACTGTTTGCTCTGTCTAAAGGTTATACATTATTAACAGGAAAAAAACGATCAACATACCAAAAAGATGACTATTCATATTCAAGAGTCTCTGATATAATTTCAGAATTTATTGGCGAAACTTTTGATTATGGCTTTATACCTCAGATTATTAAAAACAAAGATAGCATCTTTAATAGTGCTTTTAAACAAAAAGAAAAATTTACGCTTACTAAAAAAACTATATATGAATTCATAAATGAATTAGCAATAGACTTAAAAAGTAATGCAGATGATAGTATAAAGGGTATAGACATGGCTGGTATAGAAGCTATAGATGCTGAATTAGAAGCATTGCTAAATAAAACAGAAAGACCTTTTATAAGAAAGAAAATACAAGAAATTGAAAATCAACTAAAAAGTATTAAGAGTGATCAAGCTATAGAAAAATCTAAAAAAGAAATAGCTAACTTAGAGAAGCAATTAATCTTAGAACCTACTGAGGAAAATACAAGTAAGGTTCTTGAAGAAGTAATAACTTCAGTAGGATATCAAGATGCTAGAGATAGAGGTAACAACCTTGATGATATGGTCAGAGATTATTTTGACAGAACTATAAAAAACTTCGAGCACAAAAGTTATGAAAAGTTAATTTCTAAAAATGCATTTGATAAAATGTTTGGAGAAAATGGTTTATTAAAATCACTTAAAGATCTTCAGAATTCTGGTGATATAGTAATCTTTTCAAAAAATCTTACACTAGGTAGTGCAGAAATGTCCAATGAAAAGAATGCTGCAGGTACAATGGATTTAGTTGTTGTTGACAAGACAGGTAAAACATATATAATAGATCTTAAGAGTATGAAAGCAAGTACTGCTAATATGTATGGTCAAAACTTAACCTATGGTGGTAAAAACTATGCAAAGCATGCTATGCAACTACTTGCTTATAGTAATCTATTATTTAATGAAACAGGTATTGATGCTGAAACATTAGTATTACCTATTGCTACTACACAAGAAGGTTCTAAAATTATATCAGTAGAGCAGCCAAAAAAATCTTCAAAATTTATTACATCTAAATCTGATACTATTGTTAAAGGAAAACTTTTTGTTGACGTTAATAGAAAAACAAAAGGTGTAAATACAAAAATTGTATTAGGTGATAAAGTTAAAACAAAGAAAGAAACTATTGATATAAATGATGTTGATACTTTAATACCAAGAGGAGATTCTAAAGCAAATCCAAAACAGCAAAGTACAGAAAAACCAAGAGTTAAAGTAGAGTTTACTAAGAGTGGTAATGTTATTACATTAGGAAAAACAAAACTTGTTGATGAAGGGTTTGTGAGAAAGGTTCTTCAAGGAACTAGCAAACTTATGTATATCACATTAGGTATAGGAGGTAAACAGATTGTTAAAAATAATCCAAATGACTTTGCTCATACTGATGATATACTAGAAAAAGTTTTAGAAGACCTTGGCTATGCAAAACGAAAAGATGAAAAGCTTAATCAGTATATTGCTAGATTTGTAAGAAATGAAGATAAGAAATCTCCATTAGACGGAAATAAAACAAAGCTGTATGAAAAGGTTGAGGAAGAAATAGAAAAGTTAACTGATGATAATAAGATTGTAATTACAAGTAGTCCAACTCTTATAGCTAGTGTACCTTCTGATTCTCTTATAGTAATATCTCCTATTGATAATGAAAACTTTTTAAATGCATTTGCTAATGAAGCAGATGCAGTAAACTTTAAATCAAAAGAACAAGTTGCAATAAAAGGTAAAAAGGATAAAACTTCATTAGAGATAGCAGAATTTAAAGAATTGATAGAATTTACCAATGATAGTTTGTATCTTTATAAAGAACTTGATAAAAAAGATTTTTCATTTGAAGTAAGAAATGATTTAAAAGCAATGATTGATATAAAGGCAAATTCATTATTAGACAATAATACCGATCTTACTATTAGTACAACAATAAATCAGCCTTATACTCTTATAAGTAATCTTAAATCAACTGATTTAGAGACAGGAGATCAGCTTACAGTATTCACAATAGATACTAAAAATCGAGATGTTACTATAAAACAATCAAAGCCTGGATCAGAGTTCATAACTATACCTTTCTCAAATCTCCTTGACTCTTTAGTTGAACAAGATTCAAGTTTAGATGGTAAGAAAGATAAAACTAACTCAGACGCAGTAGCAGAATACTTAAAAAGTTTAGAGACTGAAAAATCTAAAATAGATAAGAACCCTAAAGATTTTAAAGAGTTTTCAGGTAAGTCTGCTGAAGAAAACTTTGAAATATTTAAATGCGGATAAAAAAATAAAAGATGGCTATAGGATGTACTATTAATGAAAAGCAATTTTTATATGCTTATGACATGATTAACGCAGCTATTAAAGCTAAGTTAGATGTTGGCAATACATTTGATGTATCTGAGTTTATGAGATACTTTTATAATGCAGTAAAAGATTCTCAACTTGCAGGAGGTCTAACAAATCAAGCTGCTTCTGAAAGAGCAGCTGAATGGTTAGCTGAAACTCCTTCTATAATAGATCAAGTAATTTCTAGAAACTATATAAACAATATAAGCCAGTTAAAAAATATTGCTGAACTTCATCAAAGAAGATATGAGTTCAATAAAGAGGACATTTCTTTAGCTGATATAGCAAAGTATTTTGAGAAGGCAAATAGAGATGCACAGATTGCAGCTCAAAACAGAAAAAATACAGACGGTGGGACAAGATTAAGTCCTAAAACTGACTATAAAGGAAAAACAAGATTATCCTCAAGAACTATATTGTCTACAACTTTGCCAATATTTAAAGCTAAAAAAAAGGATGAGCTAGTTGCGCCCATAGATCAAGAGAGAGCTTTAATAAATAAAACTTTAGGTAAAATTATAGGTATTGCTAGTGGTATATCAGCTACTAAAGTTTTTAAGTACCAAGGTAACGAGCTCATGTTAATGGCTGTAAATGCAGCTGAGTTTACCAATCCAACTACAGAAGAAGGTTTAAGAAATTCAGGCAAGCTAGATTCTACAACTCAAGAAGAGTTTGCTAGATCTAGAGAAATGATTCAGCAAGGTAAGGCTAAAGAAAATGTTACTCAGATTACCGAAAGAGTTTTATTAGTAGTTACAGACGAAAATGGTAACCCTATATCTTTTGATAAAGATGGTAATATTACAGCAAAAGCTGATGGTAAATATGTTTTTCAATTTTTAAGAGATGCTAGAAAAAGAAATGGTGAGATTGAATTAAGGGATATTTATGGGAGAGAACAAAGAGTTGATATAAATGCTGCAGTACAAGCTAGAGCTCAGGCTGATACAAGCAAGACCTTAGCACAACATTTGAAAGATGTTAGAAATGAACTTGAATTTTACTATGATTTAAAGAATTATGTTAATCAAACCGATGGTGTCATGCTAGAGATAGTGGGTTTAACAGAAGGCTTAGATAAAGGTATGGGTACGCAAGAAATTGCTATAGAAGAAGTCATTAAAGCTGGCATGATAAGCGAGGATAACCTTAGTGATGGTTTTAAGGTAAATGATAAAGAGGCAGACTTTGGAGAAGGTGTTACTGAAATTTACATTAAAGGAAAAGGTTATGCTGTTGAGAGAAAACGAATTTCAGAAGATGTTGCTAATCAAATAACTGCAGTATTACTTAGTAATAAGTTCAGCGCAAAACGGAAAGAAAAATTTTATAGTCAATTTTTACCTGAAAATAGCAAGAAATTTTTAGGGGCAGCTTATCGTAGGCATCGTCTTACATTAATACCTGCTAAAAAAGAATCAGATAGTGCCATAGCACTTGAAATTTATTCTAAGGTAGGATTAAAGGATGAAAATTTAACTCATACTTTTAAATTTACTTCTGAAGGAGCATTTGAAAAAGTTGGTAATGAATACGTTCAGCTAGAAAATTTAGATTTTGATACTATAGAACAATTATTTAAAGATGCTTTATTAAAAGCTTATGTTCCGCCAAGTAGTAAACCTACTTTCATGTCTTATGATAAAGATTTACTTCAGGCTCCTGAATCATTTGAGGTATATGACTTTGAAAAAGGTAGAATTGTTTTAGGAAATTACCATGACTTTATGATGGATGCCATGGTTAAGTTTACTCCAGAAACCAATGGTGCTTTAAATCAACAGATTATATTTAGATTACCTACAGATGTTTTTAAGTTTCTTAGAATCGAAGAGGAAGAAAATCCTGTTAATACAGAAACTACTGATCCTGGTAGACAAGTTGGGTCTGTTGACGCACCAATTGAAAACACACCTGAGAACAATGAAGCAAACCTTAACAATGACATAGATAAAGGACCTGATTCAGAACAAGGAGGTTTTCAATCAGGAGAAGGTTTAAGTGATGATGATATACTTGATTTTGATAGATCTGGTACATTAAAGAATGATAAGGTTAGTACAGAAGAAATAGCTGCTGCTGAAAAATGGTGGAAGACTAGCGGTCTAGGTAAAACGTTACAAAAGCATATCTCCTTAAATCAAGCTGCAAACATAGTCAACTCAGATGCATACGCAAACTTTGTAGTTAACATGGCTAGATTGGGTAATACAAACATGTTAGGTACAATTAATCTTAACACTAAGGGTACAATGGTAGATCTTTATCATGAAGCATTTCATGGATTTACTCAATTATTCCTTACAGTTCCTCAAAAGAAAGCTTTGTATACAGAAGTGATGAACTATACTGATGCAAACGGTAATAAACCTTACCTTTTAAAAAGCGCTCTACAAATAGAAGAATTGTTAGCAGAAGACTTTAGAACTTACATGAAAAATCAAAATGTAAAGAAAGGCTCTCCTGTAAGAAATACATTATTTAGAAGAATGCTTGAGATGATAAAAGCATTCTTTAATAGACTTAGAGGTAAGCAACCTAAAGCGCCTTCTATAAAAGAAGTTACAGTAGATATGATGTCTATTCCTGCTGTAAAAGAATTATATGAGAACTTAAGAATGGGTAGTCCAGAGTTCTTAAATAAATATCAAGCCTCTATAGATAACGCAAGATTCTTTTATTTAGAAAGAGGTTCTTTGTTTGTAGATAAATTAGGAAATGATAAGAACAGAAGACAAGCATTAAGTGCTCAAGATAGTAAGCTTATTTCTGAATCTATGGATTCTATAATATCAGATTTAGTTGATACGATTTATAAACGCCAAGTAGGATTACAACCTAAGTTGCCGCAACTTATAGAAGATCAAGAGAAATTAATAGCAACTTTAGAAGGTGACGAAAAGGAAAAAGGATTAGAAAAGCTTAGAAAACTTCAGGCAGCCGTTAATACACCTGCTGATCTTAAAAAGCTTTCATTGCAAATGCTCTTAGATGTCAATATGAGATCTAAACTATATGCTTTGGTTAAAGGAGAGTTGGTAAAAAGAAATGCTGAAATAGCTAAAGAATGGGCAAAGTCTACAGATAGTAAAGAGTTTATGCTTAGTACAAAAGCTAAAGAAGGTCAAACAGAGATTGAGGCTCTTGCAGAAAAATCTGTAGTTGTACTTGAGAAAAAAGATGGTAGAAAAAAGTATGTATTACTAAGATCTCAAATAGATTCTTTTGATCAACTAAATCCTAACTTAAAAGAGGAAAGGGTAAAGGGAGAAAAGTACTATGATATTAGTATTACAGGAGATTATTTTATACACAAAACCTTAAGAAATCCAGAAGGTGAGCGGGGATTTGCTGAGATTATAGTAGTATCAGATGTTGCTGATGCTAAAAAACAATATGATAATTATAAAAAATCTGGTGCTCAATATGAAACTATTGCTGTAGATCAGTGGGCTAAGATATTTGAAAAAATAGAAAATAGAAAACCAAAAAATCTTACTGCAGCTCAGGAAGCTGTATTTGATAACCTAAGAGTGTTGTCTACAACTATTGATCAGTTTGGAGATCCAGCTTATCTAAAGAAAAAAATTGCACCAAGAGGTATGATTGCTTATCATATAATGAATTCTGATTTTGAAATAGGAAGAAAAAAGTATTTTGTTGCAGAATCTAAAGATGAAGATAAAGGAGAACTTGTAGACGAGAAAGATCAAACTATAGATGATATTCTAACATTAGATGGTACTTTAGAAAGTATAGATCCTGAACTATTTGATAATAAAAAAAGCATCTTAGAATTAGCTGATAAAGAAGTAGTTTATATATTAAAGTCTTTGCATGAACTAAAGCTTGATAAAAATGGTCAGCCTCAAAGATATAAGAGTGGTCCGAATAAAGGTGAACTTATTTATGCTTCAAATCAATTAGGGTTTAAAAGAAGAGCAGACTTTAGAAAAACATGGAATGTAGTATCTAAAACTATAACTGGTGTACAAGATAGAGCAAGAGCATTTGATCTATTAAAAGAAGAGGCTAAAGTTTATCCTGAACTAAATCAACTTATTGAATCTAAATTACCCGATCCTAGAAAAATTAAAATAAATAAGTTTGCAATGAGTATCTCTGGCTCATTTTTTAAAACTTTTTCTAGACCAAAGTCAGACTTCAAAGAGTTATTAATAATGCCTCAAGTTGATGAAAATGGTGAACCCTCATCTCCTATCTTTACTGTAACAGATGCTACTGCAGATATTAGAAAAGTAATGCTTCAGTTTCAGTCATATTTTAAAATGGGGCTGAGTAAATATGTTAAATTATCTGATAAAGGAACTGCATCTGTAGATACTGTAAACCTTTTAGAAGATCTTGATGGATTTTTTGAAGCAGGTGGAAGCACTTTGAATGTAACTAAAGATTTCTTATTTGCATTAGGTATAAGATTAGATGACACTAAGTTGATTAATGAGGAAATACTTACCCCAAGATTTCAAAAACAAGTTTCTGAGTTAAAAAGATTTGCGGAAGAAATTGCTGCTTTAAAACAAGATAAGTCAATAACAAAAGATCAAAAGAGACTTGTAAGATCCTTTGAAGCAGATCCAGTTGGAATAATTAAAAATAAAACTAACAGAGTAAAAATAGAGTTACTTCCAAGTTATAACTCACAAGCTAATTTAAGAATAGATTCAGCATTAAAATATATTACTGAAATACAGTCTAAGTTTGGATTTGATACACCTGGGCAAACACTAAAGCTTCCTGATGGTAATAAAGCATACTCGGTAATAAATCATATGTCAGCAACATCTTTACTTGATGCTTTAAATAATGTAAATACTTTAGAAGATACTTGGACAGATAAGCAATATAAAGATTATATGGGTCATATGAAACCCACTAAAAACTTTTTTACTCAAAGGTCTAAACTTTTAGATTCAATTTACGCAAAGTCAAAAGATGGAGTTAGAAAAAGAATAGGAAAGTTAGATTTAATAGCTATAGCAGGTTCTAAAGTTTTTGATGAAGCTACAGGGATAGAAGAAGGGTTAAATACAGCAGACTTAACTGAACTCGATAAGTTTTTCCAAGAGTTTAATATGGTTTTAACTAGTGGTATATCTGAATTTGTTAGACATGCTGAAAAGAAATTAGCATATGCTATAATGCCTACTAAAAAGTCTATTGTAATGACACCTGATGGCTTAGTTTCTAAGTCAGCAAATAGTAAGTTATGGATTGATATAGAAAAATTTGATTCTAAAGACGGTCAAAAAATAGCTTTAGAAGGATTTTTTCTAGATTATATAGCAACTGAATTTGATAGGATTAGATTCTTTGCAGAAAATCCAGAAATTTTAAAAACTACAGAAGGTTTTAATAAACCTTTAGTGAGTACTAAAGGTAAGACTAGAGCAGAAATAGCCGAGAATGTAAAAAAAGATTTTGAAACAGGAAACCTTTCTGGTCAAAACTTTACTCTTACAGATGATTGGCTTTCTGAAAAGTCTCAGAAACAATTAAAAGCATTAGCAAACTCTCTTGAGTTTAAAGGTGATGTAGTAGAATATATAAGAAACACTCCAGAACTATATGAAGATATAGAAAAGTCTATTATAAATTATTTTCAAGATAGGACAGATAGTATGATGAATAACTTTGTTAGCAAAGTAGATTCAGTAAAAGCTAATGAGACTATTTTTAACTTTTTGAATGATGATTATATTGGTAATAGAACTATAGACAGTGTAGTAAAAGCTTATCTGTATAATGATTGGATTTCTAAATTTGAAGCATTTAATCTTTTAAATGGTGATGCTGCACAATTTGATCATGCTAAAGAAAATGCAACAAAAAGAATTCCTGGATCTACATCTAATGGAGACACTTTTATGTATGATGAATATGCTCAAGCATTTATGAGTGATCCAAATGGCTTCAATGCTACTACTTACTCAAGTAATGAGTTTGATAAGAAATTAACTTTTGATGGTCATTTGAATACAGTAGTAATAGATGATCCTTTAAGGTTATCAATATATCTTAGTGATATGCAAGCTGCTTGGAGAGCGGATTATATTAGAAACTTTGGATTAAAAAATAAAGTGTTAAGTGAAGAAGATCTTGATAGATTAATTGCACAAGATTCAGTGCCTTATCAAGCAATGCAAGAAGCAGATGGTGCCGCTTACTTAACTCTAGATGCATATAGAATGCTTAAGTTTTTAGGTAATGAGTGGAGTGAGGCTCAAGAAGATTTATACCAGGATGTAATAAACCCAAATGTAGAAGTTGACTCTACAAAAGTAAATGAGTTTTTTCCAGTTTATAAATTACATTACTATGGTCCAGTAACAAATGCGGAAATAGCAACTACAGCTATGTATAAGTTTGCTGTTGCACCTATTATACCTTCTGTTGCAACTAGTGGTACAGGTATGTATGACTTACAAGCAAAGATGATCAAGGATAATACTCATATGACAGTATTTAGTTCAGGGTCAAAAGCTGGGTTTTTAACAGAGAAAGTAGGAAATATTGATAACATATTTGTTGAAGATTCTAATTTTGATTTTAAAAAAATTAATCAAGATGCAAAACTAAGAAACAATAGATTGCATGTTAGATACTTAAAAGATGTAACTAAAGTATCTACTGAGCTAAAGAACTATATTACATTGGGTACTCAAGATAGAGTAATTAATATAAGTACTCTGTTTGATATGGGTAAATACCGAAGTAAAGCAAAAGCAATACTTGGCAAAGAGTATCAAGAAGCTGTAGATAATCTTACAGATATATATAAAGAAGAGTTTCTAGATAAAGTTGGATTTACTTTTGATAAGAATAGTGGTAAGTATAAAGGTAACTTGGTTAAACTAATTGAGGTTATTAGAGAAGATTTAGAGTTGAAGGGTATTTCTGAACAGTTAATAGCAATGTTAGATGTAAACTTAAGTGATCATCTTAAGCATGACTTTTCTATCATCCCTGTATCTGATGTAGTTGAATCAATAATTGTAAACAAGATTACTAAGGCTATTGTAAATCAAAAAACTAAAGGTGAGTCGGATGTTCAGGTTCCAAGTACTTTCTATGAAGGTTTGTGGGATCAAATGGAATACGAAGGTGAAAAAGTTACTAAGCAACAAGCATCTTTGGTTAAGACACTAAGTCTGCAAAAAAAGTACTTGTCTACCAACAATCTAAAGTTTTATAAAAGAGGTGATGCTATTCTGGGTAAAGATGGAAAACAACTTAAAGATGAAAATGGAGAATTAAAATTTCAAGAAACAGATCTTGCACATGTGGCTAAAGCACTTAATGGAGATTTTCTAAATCTATTAAACATAGAAGATCCAGAATTTAAAGGGCAAACAATTAGAGAAACTGGTGGAAGACAAAGACTAAATGTCTTAATAAAGCAAGATGATTTTAGAAATAAGCATATTGAAAAGCTTACTATAGCTGGACCGAGGATACCAACAGATGCAATTAACTTGAAGGAGGCCTTTGAAATATGGCACTTTACTGATGCATCATTAGGTAATACAGTTATTGTACCTACAGAGATTGTGGCTAAAGCGGGATCTGACTTTGACGTTGATAAACTATTCTTTTCATTTCCTAATATTGAAAAAGACGGTTCTTTGACTCAGGCTGTACCTAACTTTAAAAAGAAAAGAGAAGCACTTAGAGCTAAAGGTCAGTCCATTTCTAGTGGATTAATTCAGCAGCAAAAAAGATTTGCTCAAAATGAATGGATACGTACTTCAGTTGGAATAATAAAAGATCCTTCAAACTATGGGGCATTAACAAAACCAACTAGCGATTATCATTTAAAAAATGAAGTAGAGAGATTCTATGGTAAACTTGCTACAGTATATAATCCTTTAGATCAAAATACAAATAGTACTAGAAAATCTATGAGTCCTACCAGGATCATGGAAGCTGAGTATAATTTAAATAAACATAAAGAATTATTAGGTGGAAATAGACCATTAGGTATTCTTGCTAAAGCTGTAAAACAATATGAGCTTTACAAAAGTATTGGTGCAAAGTTTCCTTTAAAATACTTTTTTACACCCAATGAACGAAACCTATTAGGTAGATTTGAATCTGATATACAAAGAGGTTTTGTATTAAATTTTGATCATAACAAAACTTCAAAGGGGAATATATCTTTGGGTGGTCAACTCAATGTTGATGGAGAGCAGATAGGTGATATACTTTCTCACTATTTGCAAGCTATATTAGATAGAGCAAACGATTCATTTGCTAGTAAAGCTAACATAACTAAAGAGGCCTTGCCTGTATTAATGAGACTAATCCAATCAGGAGTTTCTAAAGAAGCTGCTGTTGCATTTGTAAATCAACCTTTAATAGCAGATTATTTAATAAGAAAGGCTGAAGCATCAGGGTTTGTTAAAAAATCTTTAGGTGAGGGTACTGAAACAAGTCTCTTTGCAGCTTTAGGTGAAGACATAGAATTTAGTAAAGAATTAAGAGAAGAGCTAAGAAATGCATATAGATATTCTAATAAAAAACGAGTTGAAGAAATACTGAAAAATCTTAAAAGAAATTATAAAGACACTCAGATTAGAATAACTTATAATGAACAAACAAGTGGAAACAAAAGAGAAAAGGTTGTTAAGAATTTTGCTAATGTAAATTCTGTTCCAAGCTATATGATGCCTGAGTACTTTAGTAAAATAGAAGTTAAGCTTCCTGCTAAAATTGGTTTACTAGAGCAATTTGAAGAGCTATTTATAGCTAATTTTGTTTCTAATGATGGTACTGTAAACTTAAGCCCTTTAAAATATCAGAACTATTATATATCAGAATACTTTAATGAAAGTAAAGAGTTTAAAGGTAAAACTTTAGAAGATAATATTAGTAGTAAAAATAAAAATACAAAAGAGCAACTCGGATTGCTAGCACACTTCTTCCAAATAGAAAGTCAGTCTATGGGTATGGTTGAGTTAGAACAAGCCTTCAATCCTGATACAGCTGGGATGGATACATTGGTAGGTGTTTTAACACGAAAAGCTCGTATGGATAAGTTATATAGTAATTCAAAAGTTGATCAAGAAACTTTAGATAAACTTATAAAAGATTCTGTTATATCTTCAACTTATGTAACTCAAATATATCAAGATATTGCAGAGCCTTTATTTCAGTTAAGGTTAAATAAAAAAATTACAAAGTATATTACAGAGTCATTAATTAATGATAAGATTGCAATTGTTAAAAAGTTTGGATTTAGAGAAAGAGAATTAGGAAGATATGTAAATTCATTTAATAATACATTAGTTGATTTTATATACCAAAATACTAAGTCTAATTTTACTGATGAAAATCAACTACCAGTTGAGCTTCCTAAAACTATTGGTAATAGAACTGTAGAAAAGTTTAAAGGTACTTTGACGGAACCTATTCAAATAACAGATACTAATATTAAAGTAGACATAAATAGTTTGAAAACCATATGGGGTGGTGGTAGCTCTATCAAAAGACAGAGACCCTACTTAACAAATGCTAAAGAAGATTATGCTTTATCTTTTGCTGCTAGAGGTTTGGATACTTTTTCACCTGATGAGAATCCTTTTTCTACATTAGATTCTTTTGTTAGATATATGGTTCAAAAAGAAGTTTTATATACGCAATATAATAAGCAAGATTTTGATTCAAATAAAGCATATGAGCAGTTTATATCTAAAAAAGCATTAGTAGATACATATAACTCAGCTTATATACGAGGTACAACCAAGTATTCTTATACAAGGGATGTTCTAAATATAATTAAGAATAATCAAGATCTGCTTAACACTTATCCTGTATTAAGGCAATTTGGAGAGTCCTTTATGGGAAGAAGTGTTTTAGATGAAGAAAATCAAGGTGGTTTATCTTTATTAGAACTTAAAGATAAAAATATAATTGACGCTACTACGGCAGGAATTTATTTTAAAAACATCAAAGACTTGGGTAATCCTGATATAACTAAGAAAAGTACAGGTACAAACTCAAATACAAGTGACGAGATATCTGCTGTATTCAAAGATTTTTCTATGATGATGTTTTATCAGCAAGGTGTTGGTAGATCTCAAATTTCTTTTTCTAATATTTTAGATGGTGAAGAGTTTGGTAGATTTATGAATGCTTCGGTTAATACATTTATGGACAAAGTATTTACTGCTAAGAATGAAAATAATCTAACAAAACTTTTAGATTTTATAAAGCTTCAAGTACTTAATTCTAGAGGATTTAAAATGTACAATCAGCCTTATGAAGTGTTCTTAGGTAAGAATATGGAAGGTGCTAGCATGTTACCTACAGATACAGGTATAAAGAGTTTAGATGATCTAGCTAGAAAGAGAAATGCTGAAAAAATGAAAGGTAATGAGAAAGCTGCTATGGAGTTCTTTATAGAAAGAGCTAAGTTAGAGGCAATGCTTAAGCAGCAAGGTGAGTTGGATGCTAGAGAAGGTGAAAATATATCAAGTAAAGGAACTGACTTTGCTAAGAAGCTTACTAATATTGGTAACAACTTAACTGTAGATTATAAAGGGTTGACATTTAGGAATGCAGAGCATGCTTATCAGACCTGGAAATCAGGAGAGTTTGATAAAGAAGCTTATGAAAGTACATCTTTTAAACCTAAAGCTAGTAAATCTGCAAATAGAAATGTTAACTTTGGTATAATGACTGATATAATTGCAGCTAAGTTAAGACAACATCCAGAATTAGTTACTGGTATAGATAAACGAGGTGGTTTAGCTTACTTAGAAAAATCAACTCATAATGTAATAGGTGATACTTATTGGGAATCAAAAGGCGAGAATAAATTTATGGAATCTTTGATTTCTGCATATAAACAAGTTAAAACTGTTAAGGAAACTTCTTCTGTAAAAGTAAGTGCTGTAATTAATGACATGTATGATAAATGGAGCGATGAAATTAAATCTAAGGTTGGCATGACTCCAGAAGAATTACAAGTTGAATTTAATAATGAAGCTGCAAGTGTTGGAGCAGATGAAGTTCAGTATATGAATACTAAGTGGAATAATTGTAAATGATAAAACATGAGTTGTATAAATAAAAATCTTAAAGAGTGGAAAGCTATAGATAATAGATATGGAGATTTTATAGCAGAGCTCATAGTAAGAAGTCATCCACAAAATAAATACTTGAATGAAGAAAGTGATAACTTTTACATACCTGGTTTAGAAGAAACTATTAATAGGTTAAGAAGTGAAGTTCCTGCAGCAGCCAAAAGAAAAATACAAAATCAACTTGACATAAACCCATATACAAAAGTTGAAACCTTAGTTTCTTATTTAATTGGATTTATTCATAAAGATAATGTAAATTATGGGGGTAACTATGTTGTTAATGTAGGTAATAAAAATGGAAATAAGTTTGCAAAAAAAGATATTTATGATTCAGCAGTTCGTCTTGTAAAAGAGTTGGAACAACTTTATCCTAAAATTTTTAAAACTGAAAGAACCTTTGATGGAAATACCTTTAAAGTAATTATTACACCAGAGCAACAACCTAATCAAAAAGATTTATTTAAATCTCCATCAATGCAAAATGCTATTGATACATTAAAATATCTAACTTCTGAATTAGGTTATCAACCAAATGTTTTTGATATTGGTAATCAAAGATGGATAGAGGCAGGTACTAATTTGTATAATTTAGTAAATAAAAATACAGGAACTTTTGTAGGTAATGCAATTAATCTTGTAAGTGGTGTAGAAGAAACAAAAGCTACACCTGTAGATGAAGAGATAGCATCAATGGCTATTGCTGAAGTAGAAAATATGGCTAGAAACGAAGGCTTTGTAGCATTTGCTTCTGTTAAAGGTTATAATATAGATGTTATACTAGCTAATATGAGAGAAGCATCAACTCAAGAAGAGCTAGATGTAGAATTAGTAAAAATTAAAAAATTATTCTGTTAAGTTATGGCAAGTTGTCCGAATGAAAATACAAAAGAGTGGAAGAGTTTGATGGAAGAACATCAAGGTAATAGAGATCTTGTAATGAGAGACTGGTATGCTTATGGCTATGGGGATATTACTGAGTTTAATAACGAAGTTGAAAATGAAGAAGTTAAAGAAGCTTCTGAAGCTCTAGCAGAAGTTGATAAAGAGCAAAGCGCCCAGAAAACAAGTATGCAGGATCTTATGGAAAGAACTGTATTACATATTCAAGGAAGAATTGATGTGTTACAAAGACAAAAAGATCCTAAAGAGGCTTCTATAAAAAAACTTCAACAGCTTACAGAAACTATGAAGGCAGCTCAAGAAGTTCAGTCAATAACACTTTTTGTTAATGATGCCTATGAACAATCTATTGCTTTCAAAAAAAAGATGAAAGAATTATTAATAGAACTCCAGGATCCTGAAGCTGATGTAAAAGATCTAATGAGAAGGATGTCTATAATGAATGAGTTTGCTTATGGTTATGATATACTTAATGAAATAAGCACTACTGATATAATTGATTACTTTAATATAACAGATAAAGAAGCTGCAGAGATATTTGATAAAGATGATGAGGGTAACGTAAAATTATCTACAGAACAAAAGTTAAAAGAAGCTATTTCACTTAGAGATACTATCAAATTAAAGATCATTGATGCTGCAATACCTTTGCTAGCAAAATTTTTAGTAGGTGCTAAATCAACTTACTCTGATAAAAATATAATACAAGGTATAGAAACTCAACAAGCTAGAGCTAGAATGTTAGTTGAAGAGTTATCAAAAGCAACAACTGAGAGAAGAAAAAAAAGCATTAGAAAACAGCTAGATACTGTAAATGAAAAAATAAGAGCTTTAAAGGTGAGAAATGTAGATGAGGAAGGTATGATTCAAATTCTTAGAGAGGCTGCTGTAGAAGAGGGTCCTTTTGAATACTGGATAGGGCCTCTCATTAGTTCTCCAGATAGTGCCATTGCTTTATTTGCAAAAGCAGTTAAAGATCAAATAGAATTAGCAAAACTAAAAGATATAGAAGCATTGCGTACAATAGACAAAGCTTTTGAAGAGTATCTTCCTACAGCACCTTCTAATAGAGATAATACTAAAAAATTTAATGAAGGTATATATGAAATTATAGAAGTTCCTGTAAGAGAAAATGGTCAAGTTAAATTAGATAAGGATGGCAATGCTGTAACTAGAAAAGTAGCAAAATTTGTTACAAGAGATGATAAGAAAAAAAGAAATGAGTTTTATGCTAAATGGGATAAGGCAAATCCTAAACCATTTGCAAATAAGAAATATGGTGAACTTACTTCAGAAGAAAGAAAAGAATTAAAAATCTGGCAGAAAAAAAGAAAAAAAGAAGTTACTGATGTAATCTACGAACCAAAATCACAAGCTGAAATAGACGAAATTGATAATCAAAAAGTACAGGATTTTCAAAATGGGTTGATGGATAAAGAAGAGTACGAGTATTGGAAAGATAACTTAAGATATTTACAAATTAGAAGATTAAAGTTTGTAAATCCAGCTTGGTCTGCAATGTATGATTCAAAAGATAATCCTATAAATGCTAAAGGTAAATATCATAGAGCCTTAACTACCATGTACTATGAAGCACAGAAAAAAATTCCTAAAAATGAAAGACCTTTTTCAACACTTCCTGCTATATCAAAAAAAGATATGGAAAGATTGATTGACCAGGGTGTTCTAGATCTAGTAAAAACTAATATACGAGAAGCAGGAAAAGTGCAATCATATGATACGGAGTTGGCCATACAAATGGCAAGTGGTGGAATCAAAAAGTTCTTACCTATTTATTATGTTCAAGATATAGATATAAATGATGTTAGTTTTGATTTAGCTAGTTCTGTACTTTTATTTAGTGCTATGGCTAATAAGTATGAAGCTATGGATGAAATTCATGCTGAAATATCTTTAATGCAGACTGTAATGTCAGCAAGAAAAACACCTAAGTTTAATAAAGACTTTACTAAAGTTAGAAATGCTTTTGCAAAAAAGTTTGGTTATGAAAAATTTATAACTCAGAACGGAGAGAGTTTTTCTAAAAAACATTTAGATGCCTTTATTGATATGATTGTATACGGTGAAATGCAAAAACAAGAGGATCTTGGATTAGCAAATTTATCAGCAACTAAAGTTACCAATACTATTACTAGTTTTTCTGCTATAACTTCTATAGCAGCCGATGCTCTAAAAGGTTTTGCTAACATGTTTCAAGGTAATTTACAACTAAGTATTGAGGCTGCTGGTGGACAGTACTTTGGATATAAAGATTTTACAAAAGGTACTAAAGATTATATTATGCACTTACCAGGAGCAATATCTGATTTTGGTAAAGTTGCACCGACAAGCTTTCTAGGTATGTTAGGTCAATTATATGATCCTTTACAAGGCAACTTTGCAGATAAATATGGAAGAATAGTAACAGGTAGTCTGGCTAATAAATTAATCAGAACTGACACTTTGTTTTTTAACCAATATTTTGGTGAGCATGAGATTCAATATGCAGGGATGCTCTCATTAATGAACAGACAAAAAGTTAGAGATAAAGCAACTAAGGAAGAAATTTCTTTGTATGATGCTCACATGAAATATGGAGCAACTCAAAAAGCTCTTTTTGATAATGTTGAGTTTATAGAAGAAGATGAAGATGGTAATAAGGAATACAGACCTTTTACTGAAAAGGATAGAAGGAGTTTTCAAGATAGACTCCATTCTCTAAGTAAAAAAATGCATGGTATATACAATAGCTTTGATAAAGGTGTTGCCCAAAGGCATTCTCTTGGTAGATTAGCTTTAATGTATAGAAAACATATGTATCCAGGCTTTAAAAGAAGATATCAAAAATTTGCATTTGATGAGGAACTTGGGGATGTTGTAGAAGGATATTATAGAACATTCTTTGGCACTTTCTTAAAGGATTTAAGAACTTATAAATTTAATGTTGCTAAACAGTGGAGTACTTATGATACACAACAAAAAGCTAATATTAGAAGATTCTTATCTGAAATTGCTACCATTTTAACAATGGTTGGTCTTATAGCTGTTCTAATGAGATTAGGTGATGATGACGAAGATTTCTTCCCCAACAGAGATTTGCGTTCTTCCTCGAATGCACCGAGGGAATCTGTGCAGGCTGAAACTAATTCTTCTGTGACTGATAAGAATTCACAATCCTCTTTGGTTTCTTCAAGAAAACATGATGTGAAGAATCAAATTACGAGCTCTGCGAAAGAGACAACTTCGCGACTTCCGAAACTTCCCGGTAGAATGCAAACTGGATCAACATCTGCAGCTTCATCA
>ENA-ORDA01001378-ORDA01001378.1-marine-metagenome-genome-assembly--contig:-NODE-1378-length-20691-cov-3.770835_pt1 | contig 20691 bp, 20 predicted proteins | sample MGYA00237778_ERZ508506 | MGnify/ENA primary metagenome ERZ508506 (study PRJEB26177, sample SAMN06267891) | marine metagenome | isolation source: Monterey Bay, California, USA | place: Pacific... | reverse complement strand
TGAAGGAGCAAAAAATTTGTCGTGTAAAGTGTCAAAAATAATTTCAGAATTGCCCTTCCGCTTTTCCAATATGAAAAGAACCTCTAATCAATATTCATCCAATAATTCTATATTTGGAGATGAGTTTAATATTGAATTTTCCATTGGAAAAAAATGGATAAGAAGTCAAAATTAGATGAATGGTTGACTGAAAGATATGCACTTTTTCAAGATACGAAGACGTCGATTAATGAATTTCACATTCATCATCTTGAATGGGAAATAGATACAATAACTAAAAGAATTATTTTAGGAGATGTTGATATTGATGGAATTACTGGAGCAAAAATTACTGTTGATAATGTTTGTGAAATGATTAATAAAGGTTTTGATAAAAATCAAGAAAATAAATGAAAGTTGTCATCCAAAGAGTCTCCGAGGCATCGGTTACTATCAATCAAAAAATAAAATCAAAAATTGGAAAAGGATATTTAATTTTGCTTGGCATCGAAGATGAAGACACTTCAGAGGATATTAATTGGCTTTGTAACAAAATAGGCAACCTCAGAATTTTTGATGATGAAAATGGAGTGATGAATCGTTCTATTAAAGATGTGGAAGGGTCGATGATTGTAGTAAGCCAATTTACTTTACATGCCAGTACAAAAAAAGGAAATCGACCATCTTATTTAAAAGCATCCAAACCAGATATTGCCATTCCGCTTTATGAAGAATTTGTTGAAGAATTAAAAATTACTTCCGCACTTAATATTCAAACTGGAGAATTCGGCGCAGATATGAAAGTCCAATTACTTAATGATGGACCTGTTACTATTATTATCAATTCAAAAAATAAGGAATAACTGATGGTATTTAGTAGTACAATTTTTTTGATTTATTTCCTACCTTTTTTTCTAATTACTTATTGGTTAACACCCCAGAGGTTTAGAAATATTACCGCTTTATTTTGGAGTGTCTTGTTTTATGCTTGGGGCGCTCCGAAATTTATATTTGTACTTTTTTGTAGTATAGTGGTTGATTTTTTTTTAGCAAAAAAAATATACCAATCAGAAATATTTTTGAAAAAAAAATATTTACTGATATCTATGGTCTTAAATGTAGGACTATTGTTATATTTTAAATATTCCAATTTTTTTATAGAGAACGCAAATGTATTGTTAGAAAATTTAGGATTGACAGGAGTACATTGGACTAACCTTGCATTACCAATTGGAATATCATTTTTTACTTTTCAAAAGATAAGTTACATCGTAGATATTTTCCGAGGAAAAAATACGCCATTGAAAAAAATATCAGATTTAGCTTTATACATAATACTTTTCCCCCAGCTCATTGCTGGTCCAATCGTTCGTTATTCAGAAATAAAAGATCAATTACAAAATCGAATAGCTAACGAAAATATTGACAATCGGCTCAATGGTTTTTTTCGATTCAGTATAGGTTTGGCAAAAAAAATGTTAATAGCCAATCAAATGAGCATACTCGCAGATACTATTTTTAATATTCCGGCGGGGATTCTCACGATGGGACAAGCTTGGCTCGGTTCACTTGCCTACGCTTTTCAAATTTATTTTGACTTTTCAGGTTACTCGGATATGGCAATTGGTTTGGGATTGATGATGGGATTCCGATTTCCAGAGAACTTTAATGCACCGTATATTTCACAAAGCATCTCCGAATTTTGGAGACGATGGCATATTACATTGAGTAATTGGATGCGCGATTATTTGTACATTCCTATTGGAGGTAACCGAGTTAAAAGTACAGTGAGGTTGTATTTTAATTTATGGGTTGTTTTTTTGATTTCAGGATTTTGGCATGGAGCAGCTTGGACCTTTATTGCTTGGGGAATATTCCATGGTGCATTTTTAATTTTGGATAGATTATTTTTGTTGCGATTTTATAAAATGATTGGAAAGCCTTTGAGCATTATAATAACCTTTATAATTACATTAGTTGGATGGGTAATTTTTCGAGCCGAAACATTTCCTCAAGCGATGTCCTACATTGTGATAATGTTTGATTTTGGAAATATGAATCTAGCAATATCAACTACTCGAGGAACTTATGATTGGTTTATCGAACAAAGATTTATAATCATTTTTGGAGTTGCGTCATTTTTTAGTTTTCTACCAACGATTAATTTTATTGAAAAAAATATGAATTCATTTTTTGGAACGCAAGGTGAAAAAGATTTTATTTTTATAAAATCAATTCTTGCAATTATATTGTTATATATATGTATAACTGAAGTAATTTCGACAGGAATAAATCCATTTATTTATTATAGATTCTAAAGTGGTAATTGACTTTAGTCGGCTCGTAAAAAAATAAAATGAAAGAAAAAGTTAAATATATACTACTTTTCACTTTGTTGTTTCTAGTATTAACTCCATTTCTAAAACAACATACTAACATACTACAAAATAAATTTGTAGCAGATGATTTGCGAGGTTATTTTCCCCCCGTAGATTCTGCTAATTTTTCTTTGCAAAATTGGATGGATGGAAAATACCAAAGTCAGCAAGAAGAGTTTTTAAAAAGAAATTTAAAAATTAGGCCACATGCAGTTCGAGTTAATAACCAATTACACTATGATATTTTAGATGAAATTAGAAGTACTATTGTGGAAGGAAAAGATGGTTATCTTTTTGAGACGATGTATATTCGATCATTGCAAGGTTTAGATTTTATAGGAACGAAAAAAATAGAAGAGCAAGTTGAAAAATTAAAAGTAGTTTCGGATACTCTTAAAAAAGAAGAAGGTACTGATGTTATAGTTGTAATTGCATTGGACAAAGCTAGATACTTTAAAGAAAAAATTCCAGCGCACTATGATTTAGAAAATATTGACTTTACGAATTATGAAACCTATTTACATTTTTTTAAAAAAAATGATATTCCTGTTTTAGATTTTAATCAATATTTCTTAAATCAAAAAAATAATACGGAGCATGCTTTGGCAACGAAACAAGGAGTGCACTGGAGTTTGTATGGAGGAATGTTGGCAGCAGATTCGATTCAAAGTTATATTGGTAAATTGAAAGGAAAAGAAAATGAAATAAACCATTTGAATAAAAGTGAAATTACTAAAACGACAAAAGTTCGAAAGGAAGATGACGACATTGGGCAAAGTATTAATATTTATTACCCTTTGGAAGCAGATACTTTTTCATATTTCGAAAACCATTTAGTTCGGCCAAAAAATCAAAAACCTTATAAACCAAATGTTGCATTAGTTGGAGATAGTTTTAGTTGGACAATATGGGGACAAAATATTCCACATTATTATTGGGGAGAAAATAGTTTATTTTTGTACTACTATCGAGAGATTTATGATTTAAAATGGACGGAATTGAATGGGACACTTTTAAAGCATGAGCAGAAACTTCCTTTTGTAAAAAAGCAAGATGTAATTATATTGTTATATACTCCGATGAATATGAATGATTTAGGAAGTGGATTCATAGAGGAAACTTATGATTTGATTTTTAAAGAATAAATATTCTAATATTAACTTCTTTGTCAGTTGAAAGCTGGTAGAAAAAAGGACCAAACAAAGTAATACTTTCAGTTTTTGACTGACTTTTAAAAAGAAATTTTCACAGAACTCAAATATGCAAAAATGACAATTAAAGAAGCACAATCAATAGTAGATAATTGGATCAAAACAATAGGTATTCGATATTATAATGAATTAACGAACACAGCAATTTTGATGGAAGAAGTTGGAGAAATGTCAAGATTAATGGCTCGGATTTATGGAGAGCAGTCTTTTAAAAAAAAGGAAAATGAATTAACAGCAAAGGATGATTTGGCTGGAGAAATGGCTGATGTTTTATTTGTTCTGATTTGTTTGGCAAACCAAACGGGGGTGGATTTGACGGAAGCTTTACAAAATAGTTTAGATAAGAAAACTGAGAGAGATAAGGATCGTCATGCAAATAACGTAAAACTCAAATAGGCGACAATTGTCATAAATTGTTGTGTATTACATTTTATAAGAAATGTAATATTATTTTACATTTTTGTTAATAATAGAGCACATCAGAATTAAGTTTTTAAAATATATTTAAATAAACATATTTTGAAGTTTAATAACTAATTAAAAAGTATTAAGATTAAATTACATTTTTATAATCTTACCACTTTCAATTATATTTGTTTTATCAGAAAAAGAGTAGAAATAAATACCCGAAGGAATTTCTTTTCCATTTTTATTTTTCCCATCCCATTCTAATATATCTGCGCTAGAAAAATTCAAATAGCGAATTTCCTTTCCAAGTGAATCGTAAATTTTTACCACGCCATTTTTAATGGAATTATCTTTACTTAAGATAAAGTTAATTGATTTTAAAAATGGGTTTGGCTGAACAGTCAGGGAGTTTTGTTTGTCTAGATTAGTTATTGCAACAGGGTTACAGTTCCCAATCATATTTTCATCCATCCAAATTAATCTTTCGGTCGTCCAGTTCTTTAGATAAGTAATTTCCTCTTCATAAGTATCTCCGACAAATGCATTAGGCCAAAGATAATTACCTAAAATTTGCCATCGCTCAAAGTTTCGACTTTGTGCTTCATTTAAAGTTATAGCTTGGTTATCAATAAATTGCATTATCGAATCTGTGTGCCATGGTCCATCTCGTAATTCATCCCAACGACAATGAACTTGATTATTAAATATCGTATCCTCTTGCAACCGATCCCACCAGAAAGGTTGATCATTTCCACAATTAGGATCGTCAAAGTTCCAACCACTTGTTTCCCAACCATCACAGTAATCAGCATTTCCAAAACCTAAATTGAAATCCCAAAGAGGACCGGCATTCAATAATCCACCCTTACTATCTTTATCTTTGTATAAAAATGAACTTAACCGATAAGCATCCACATCACGACTCAATTCTACTACTAACAAGTGGTCAATGAATGATCCTACATCAATCCAATTTTGATAACCTAAGTCTGGGTCATCAAAATTTGAACTAGCCAAAGCTTCCTCAAAATCGGTGATATGATTTTTAATATAATTCTCTTGAGTTGTAGTTAGATTATCAGAATTAGGATATTGATAGACAAAAAAATGATTTGGATTAAAGGGAGAGTTCCAGCCATTACCCAATTCAAATCGATCCACCTGAAGAATATAACCACCAGTTAAAGAGTCGCCAGCATTATCATCAAAATCTAATTTTGCAATGTCCACTCGATCATCATCACGTTTTATTTTTTCCATCAAAATATAGATTCCAATATATTGATCATTTATAAATAATTCGCAATATCTAGTACGAGGTGCCCATCGTTCAGTTAGGTTACCAAGATGAAAAGCAAGAACATTTCGAACTAAACTTTTATCTGAAAAAGGTCCGTGTAAAATCCAATCATTTTCTTTTGGCATACCGAGAAGGTTCACATTATTATTTTCTCCTTGGTTATCTTGTGTTTCAAATCCATAATTCTTTTTAGGAAAATTAGAAGAAGATGCACCACGAGTTTCAATAGCAATTTGTCCGTCGTATCCATTTAAAGAATCCGAGAATATATAATTCCGATTACCTGGGCCATTGTCTATGATGCCCATGTGTGCTACAATTTTTGGATCGTTAGGAATTTGTTCACCAAATGTGTTGATTTTTATGATAGGTAAATCAGATGATAGAAATGGAGTAGTAAACCAATTAGGTGTAGGCCAATAATTAGTCACCGTTTGATTTACACCAACTGAAAAAAAGAAAAGTGATGAAAGATCTGACGAAAATATGCCTCGATTATGAACCTGAATTGCAAGCGTATTATTCCCATTTTGCAAGCATTGATTAATTTTATCTTTAGATAAAGTGAAAGCTACTGGTAAGCCACCATCATACATTAGTGCTTCTCGATCTGCAGGTGTAGTTGTATCAAAAGTTGGAAAATCTCCATCAATATTTGCTCGAGCAATTTCTATCCCATTCAAATATGCAATGAATCCATCATCATAATCTGCATGTAATAATGCCATTTCTAGTTGAGAAATATCTACGATATCAAAATTCATTCGTAAGTAAAGTGAAATTGTATTTTGGATATTTGTATTATCATCTCCATCTCCATAACCAATTCCACCTTGCCCTTCATTCCAATTAGAGTCATCAAAATTATTTTGAAACCAATTACTAGGAGGTTCAGAATTACCTACTCGATATTTCCATATATCATCTGCAAAAAATACTGTTTCCCAATGATCTATGGATTGAGAAAAAAGATGATTTGAGAAAAAGAAAAAATAGATAATACAAATAGAAAAATACTTCATTTGAAAAGAGTTTAGTTACTTCAAAAGTATAAAAATAAACTAAAAATAAAGGTTTGGAAGTTAACAAATGATAAGAATTAAACGTTTTTTGCTGCTTCAGTGAAAAAAAACCCATTTATAAAATGAGAATTTATTTTAGATATTTCTAATCCAAAGAAATATCTAATTTTGAAGGAATCTCAATTAAATTATGGTAAAATTTAAGACATATTTAATATGAGGGTTCGAAATTTAAAAAACACTATTTCTTTTTTTGTAAAAAATAGTTCTTCTAAAACATTTATTCAATAGAAACATTAATTTTGCAGCCACGTTTTAGTATTTAAACTTTTTATAATCTTTAAAAAAAGGAAAATGTATCGAACTCATAATTGCGGACAATTGCGCATTGAAAATGTAGGAAGTAATGTTGTACTTAGTGGATGGGTGCAGGGCTCAAATGATTTAGGACATATGATGTATACTAATCTCCGTGACAGATATGGTATCACACAATTAATTTTTACCAAAGAAAAAACCACTCAAGATTTATTTGAGAAGGCAAGAACTTTAGGACGTGAGTACGTAGTACGAGCTACAGGTAAAGTAATTGAGCGACATTCTAAAAATGCAAGGATTCCAACAGGTGATATTGAGATAGAAGTAATAGAACTAGAAATACTAAATGAATCAAAAACGCCTCCCTTTACGATAGATAATGATACGGATGGAGGTGAAGATTTAAGAATGAAATATCGTTATTTGGATTTACGAAGAAAACCAGTTCAAAGTAATATTATTTTCCGAAGCAAGTTGTCTTTGGAAACCCGAAAATATATGGACAGTCAGGATTTCGTAGAAGTGGAAACACCATTTTTGATTAAAAGTACACCAGAAGGTGCTCGAGATTTTGTGGTGCCTAGTCGAATGAATAAAGGTCAATTCTATGCCTTGCCTCAATCACCTCAGACTTTTAAACAATTATTGATGATTTCTGGTTTGGATCGTTATTTCCAAATTGTAAAATGCTTTCGTGATGAGGATTTGAGAGCTGATCGTCAACCAGAATTTACTCAAATTGATTGTGAAATGTCTTATGTTACCCAGGAAGATATCTTAAATACTTTCGAAGGTTTGACAAAGCATTTATTTAAGACAACATTGGATGTGGAGCTATCAGATTTTCCTCGAATGACTTACGACGATGCAATGAGATTATATGGTTCTGATAAACCAGATATTCGTTTTGGAATGGAGTTCGTCGAGTTGAATGATGTTGCCAAAGGAAAAGGGTTTCCTGTATTTGACAATGCGGATATGGTTGTTGGAATTTGTGCAGAAGGACAAGCTGGAAATTTTTCAAATAAAGACATTAAGAAACTAACAGAATGGATGCAACGTCCACAGATTGGGGCGAAAGGGTTAGTTTATGTAAAAATGGAAGAAGGTGGAACATTTAAATCTCCAGTTGGTAAGTTTTTCTCAGACGAAGTTTTAAAGAAATGGGCAGAAAAATTTGGAGCTAAGGAAGGTGATATGATGTTAATTCTTTCTGGCGAGAATGAAAAAACACGAAAACAATTAAATGAATTACGATTAGAAATGGGAAGTAGAATGGGCCTACGTGATCCTAAGAAATTTAGTCCATTATGGGTGGTTGATTTTCCATTATTAGAATGGGATGAAGATTCTGAGAGGTTTCATGCAATGCATCACCCTTTCACTTCCCCTAAAAAAGCAGACATGGAACGTATGTTGACAGGTGATCATGAAACTATGAAATCACTTCGTGCAGATGCTTATGATTTAGTAATCAATGGAGTGGAAATAGGTGGAGGATCTATTCGTATTCATGACAGAGATTTACAATCAAAAAACTTTGATTTATTAGGCTTTACAAAAGAAGAGGCAGAAGAGCAATTTGGGTTTTTGTTGGGAGCTTTTGAATATGGAGCACCTCCACATGGAGGAATTGCTTTTGGTTTCGATAGATTGTGTGCAGTATTGAATGGAGTAAATTCTATTCGAGATTTCATTGCATTTCCTAAAAATAATCAAGGTCGAGATATGATGATTGATGCGCCAAGTTCGATTGATGTAGCCCAGTTAGATGAGTTGGGAATTGATATAGCAAAAGAAGAGGTTAGATAATACTCAATGTTTAAATAAAAAAACGATCCTCAAATTAATGAGGATCGTTTTTTTATTCCTAGAAGGTTGCCTTAAAAACTAAAACCTAATGAAAATTGAAATGATAAGTTTTTATCTTTATCATCTCGAGTATTAAAATCAAATCCGGTAATATCTGTATTTGAAAAATCTAAATCAGAATTAGTTACATCTATTAATCCATAATTTGCTATTGCCGAAAAATATAAACCGCCATTAAGAAAGAAAGCTGCTCCAGCCGAGACGCCTGCGTCAAATACTTTGTAAGGTTTTCCTGTCTTCGAATCTAAACCATAATAAGCACTCAATGTATTGGGAATTTCAACTGTTTCTGCTCCCACTTGAAGAGAAATATTTTCAACATCGTTGATTAGCTCTCCTGCATTTTGCTTATTATAGTTGTAATCTAATGTTAAATTAAGAGGATCAATAATATTATTATTTCCTTCAACTCTCCCATCGGTATAAATTAATTCACCCGAAGCGGTAGAGCCAACTAGAAAGCCTGCATATCCACCACCAAAAACTTCTACCTTTTTTCCAATTTTCCCATAAACCATAATTGGAATTTCAAGGTATGCATTGGCAATATTTAATGAGACACTTTTATTTCCAGTGGTCAAAATTTTGTCATTTGCACCACGAAAAATAAAAGGACCATTTCCTTCAAAAGTTTGTTTAGTTCCTTTTTGAGTAAAAACAACTTCACCTCTGATACCAAATAAATCAGTGATTTCAAAACGAACACCACCTCCCACGTGAAAACCAGTATTAGAGCTATAACTTTCTCCTATTTCTGTTTCCCCCCCAGTCAACGATGAAACATTTAAACCAACTCTAAAGCCATAGGACAATTCTTGTGCGTTCATGTTTTCTGAGCAAACAAAAAACAAAGTCAATACCAAAATAATTACTCGTGTCATATTTTTATTTTTTTATTTGAATTATTAACGATCGATGTTTTTCGTTAACTGAGATGATTAATTTTTTATTAAAAAAAGCAAAGATAGTATTCCAACCAAGAACTTACAATAGAATTTATTCTAATTAAAGTTGCTTAAGAAAACGTCAAAGATTCATGGTCTAACCTCAATAAGTTATTTTTTTTCAATAGATTAGGATGCATAGTTATGGTTTCTTTATTGTCCAAGTCATTAAAATAAAAATAAGTTTTATAGGAAAATTGATATGCCTTGATGTCTAGATTTATCTTTTTATTTAACGTTTTCAAATTCGTTTTGCTTAATCTATTCTTTTTTTTCTTTTATTTGAATTAAATAAACGTTCGTTAAAGTGGCAATTTTTCAATTCAGTAACTTTATTTGAGATGTCAGAAGGATCTTCAATACTTCCTTTTTTTATAAAAAATGAAATGAGTATTTTTGAAAAATTAAATAAATTATAAAATATATTTTCCATGATAAATCTAACCATCAAAAAAGTAATTCTGTGGATTGTATCATTTTATATATTGACCATAATTGGAATTTATACCTTACAAAGGTATATCATTTTCCAGCCTGTTGAATTACCATTAGATTATCAATTTGTTTTTGAGAATCCGTATGATGAGTTTTCTATAAAAACTAAGGATAATGAAACATTAAATGCATTATTATTTCAAACTGATTTACCTTGTAAAGGGTTGGTAATTTACTTTCATGGAAATGCTGATAATTTACAACGATGGGGAAAATTTCATTCTGATTTTACTTCGAGAGGTTATGATGTTTTTATGTCTGATTTTCGAGGTTTTGGTAAAAGTACAGGACAACCAGATGAATTAAAGCTTTACGATGATGCTCAACTGGTTTACGATTTTATTTTTGATTTAGTGGATAAATATAAAAGAAGTAAAGTTATTATTTATGGTCGATCTTTGGGTTGTGCTATAGCTTCAAATTTAGCTACAAAAGTGGAAGCTCAGAAAATTATTTTGGAAACGCCATTTAAAAACTTTAGTAACTTGATGAAAACAAATAGTAGAATTCTCTTTTTACCATTTGATTTTAAATATTATTTCTCAAATGATGAACATTTGTCGAAAATTAAAAAACCAATTTATATTTTTGTTGGTACAAAAGATTGGATTGTTCCTAACCAGTCTTCTAACCAATTGAAACCACTACTAAAACCTTCTGACCAATACATTGAAATTGAAGGAGGAGGACATAAAAATTTAAATACCTTTAATAAATATCAGCAAGCGCTGGATACTATTCTGAAATGAGTAAAAAGAACAAACTTCAAAAATTTGCTGACATTTTAACCTTTCCAAATGTCTATGAAAATATCAATCCGATGAATCCTGAACTCTCTGGATTGAATGGGGAAATTGTAGATTTAAAAGGAAGATGGAGTGAAAAACATTTTAAAAATAATAATCCGATTGTTTTAGAATTGGCTTGTGGGAAAGGACATTACACACTCGGCTTGGCAGAAAGGTTTCCTTATAAAAATTTTATAGGTGTAGATATCAAAGGAGCTAGAATTTGGAAGGGTGCAAAGCTTGCAATGGAAAAAAACATCGGAAATGCCGCTTTTTTCCGAACTCGCATTGAGCAAATAGAATTGTTTTTTGAAAAAAACGAAATAGATGAGATTTGGATTACCTTTCCTGATCCATTTTTAAAAGACAGCAAAGCCAATCGAAGATTAACAGCTCCATCTTTCTTGTACAGGTACCGTAATATTCTTAAACAAGATGGCATCGTTAATTTAAAAACAGATTCGCCCGAGTTATACGAATTTACTCTTCGAACGTTGAAAAATGAAACTTCATTTGATTTGTTGTATCATGATGATGATATTTATTCGAAACCACTTCCTGTTGATGTTTTAGAAATAAAAACAGAATATGAGGGAATGCATTTAGCAAAAAAATTGACCATTAAGTATGTACAAATAAAGGTATGAGTAAAATAAATATTTAAAAACAAATTAATAACGAGTTGAAGTAATTAAAAATATTACTCTGGCTATTTTAGAATAGTTTGATACAGCAAAAGAAATAGATAAACAAAATACATCAAATTTTATCTCTGTAATTCTCTGAAATGATTTCTGGAATATTTTTATTAAAATGAGATGTACAAGAAATGAGAATTCAAATAGGACAATTATTAAAGCAAGGTCTGATAAAAAAAGAAGTAGTAAAGTATTTTAATTTCATTTATTATTTCCAAAGTAACAATTTCGAACTCTTTTATATTTTTTAATAAAAGTCAGGGTTTTAATAAAGCGCAATTAAACATATTTAACAAAGGTTTCTTAAATTAATCCTTCTTTTTTTGTACCCATATTTTCAAAAAACACAAATCCTTTATAACATCTTTTCAATCTTTCTTGTTACAACAACTTTTTAAATCTACCTTTGCAAAAAATTAGATTTCTATAACGGTTTTTAAACTGAATTTGATGAGTGATCAAATAAAACATGAGTGCGGAATCGCAATGATTCGACTACTCAAACCTTTAGAATACTATCAAGAAAAATATGGCTCCTCGCTATATGGTATGCAAAAGCTACAGCTTTTGATGCAAAAAATGCGAAACCGAGGACAAGATGGTGCAGGTGTAGCGACCATCAAACTAAATCCCAAACCAGGGAAAAGATACATAAGTCGTCGTCGAAGTAATAGTCCACAATATCTTAAAGAGGTATTCGAAGGAATATTCGAACGTTTCCGAAATCTTCCTCCAGGAAAATTACATGACTCTACTTGGCTCAAGGAGAATATGCCCTACACAGGTGAGTTGCTTATGGGACATTTACGCTATGGAACCCATGGCGTAAATACAATTGAAACATGTCATCCATTTTTGAGACAAAATAATTGGATCAGTCGGAACCTTGTTGTGGCAGGAAATTTCAATCTGACGAATGTAGATGAGTTGTTTGAAGAGTTGGTTACTTTGGGGCAATATCCAAAAGAGAAATCTGACACGGTAACGGTCATGGAGAAAATTGGACATTTCCTTGATGATGAGGTACACCGACTACATGCTTTTAACAAAACAGAAAACATTTCTACAGAAGAATTGAATGATTTGATTATTAGGAATGTTAATGTGCAACGAGTATTAGAAAGAGCAAGTAAAAAATTTGATGGCGGATATGTGATGGGTGGAATGATTGGTCACGGAGATGCATTTATGATGCGAGATCCAAATGGAATTAGACCTGCTTATTTTTATCAAGATGAAGAGGTGGTTGTTATGGCATCAGAACGTCCTGCAATTCAAACAGCTTTTGATGTTCATTTTAGTAAAGTACAAGAACTTCAGCCCGGTCATGCATTGATTATAAAAAGAGATGGAGCGATTGATGAAAAACGATTTGTTCCGCAAGCAGAAAGAAAGTCATGTTCATTTGAGCGAATTTATTTTTCAAGAGGAACGGATAAAGAAATTTATGAGGAACGAAAAAAGTTGGGAGAGATTCTAGCAGATGATGTATTGGAGGCGGTAAATTATGATTTTAAAAATACTGTGTTTTCTTATATCCCAAATACGGCTGAGACTTCATTTTTAGGTTTAGTAAAAGGAGTGGAAAGTCGATTGAATGATTTAAAGCGGGATAAAATTATGAGCCTTAATGGCGAATTGAAGGATAAAAAGTTACAAAAATTATTATCGTTGACTGCACGTGTTGAGAAGATTGTAGTCAAAGATGCAAAACTTAGAACATTTATTGCTGCTGATAATGATCGAGGTGCGCTGGTTTCACATGTTTATGATGTGACTTATGGGGTAGTCAAAAACGAAAAAGATAACCTAGTTTTAATTGACGATTCGATTGTGCGTGGAACGACATTGAAGGATAGTATCATTCAGATGGTTTCGAGATTACGACCAAAGAAAATTGTTATTGTATCTTCTGCTCCACAAATTCGTTTTCCTGATTGTTACGGAATTGATATGTCTAAAATGAAAGAGTTTGTAGCATTTAGGGCTTTGGTTGAATTACTTCATGAAAACAATAAGGAATACCTTTTGGAGGAAGCATACCAGCGTTGCAAAGCACAAGAAGATTTACCAACAGAGCAAGTGATTAATGAAGTAAAATCACTTTATGATAGTTTTTCATATGAAGCTATTTCTAAAAGAATTGCAAAAATCATTACACCAAAAGGAATCAAACCAAAGGTGGAAGTGATTTACCAACCGATTGAAAATTTAAAAATTGCTTGTCCTGGACATACTGGTGACTGGTATTTTTCAGGAAATTATCCAACACCAGGAGGTAATAGGATTGCTAACCGAGCGTTTATGAATTATATGGAGAAAAGTGATGTAAGAGCTTATTAGTGCCAAGTTTTTGTGCAATAATATTATGATAAATTTCATTCTATTTTAAAAGAAAAAGGGGAACTATTTTTACAAATAGTCCCCCTTTTTTCTTTTCGGTTGCAATTATTAAAGTCTAGTGGATAAATACTGTCATACATGTAGAAAAATAACTTTATAGGAAATTGTGATTAGTACACTTTGTTAAATAGATCGGCTGCCTCATTTAATAGAGTTTCTGTTTTTGCGAAGCAAACGCGGATTATTTTTTGATTCACTTTTCTGGAATAAAAAGCGGATACAGGTATAACAGCTACACCAAATTCTGAGGTCATTTTTTTTGCAAAAATAAATTCATCTTCGTTACTAATTGCTGAGTAATCAACTAATTGAAAATATGTACCAGAACTTTTGAGTGGGCGAAACTTAGAATTTTCAATTTTTTCTAAAAAGAAGTCTCGTTTTTTTTGATAGAAATTATTCAAATTTAAATAAGTATTTTCATCCTCCAAGTACTCTGCAATCGCTCGCTGTATAAATGAGTTGACTGAAAATACATTGAATTGGTGAACTTTCCGAAATTCTTGCATTAAATGTTCAGGGGCTACACAATAACCTATTTTCCAACCTGTTGCATGAAAAGTTTTCCCGAACGAATAAACAGCTAAACTACGTTGAAATAATTTTGGAAAGCGTAAAACACTTTGGTGTTTTTCATTGTCAAAAATTAAGTGTTCATAAACCTCATCACTTAAAACAATTAAATCATTTTCTTCAGCGATTTTTTCAATGGTTTTTAAATCATTTTCTGATAATATACTTCCCGTTGGATTATGAGGAGTATTGAAAATTAACATTCTAGTTTTTGAATTGATTAATTTTTCTAATTCCCCCCAATCTATTTTAAATTCAGGTGCTTTCATTTCATATGGCACTACTATTCCTCCACAAATTTCAATTGAAGGACCGTAAGAATCGTATGCAGGTTCAATTAAGATTACTTCATCTCCAGACTTAATAAAGGTTGTAATAATAGTAAATATTGCTTGAGTTGCTCCCGCTGTTACAGTGATTTCTGTTTTTGGATTGACGGTAGTACCATAGAGTTTTTCAATTTTATCAGCAAGTTTTTCTAATAAAATATTTGTACCAGTCATTGGTGCATACTGATTATTGCCATTCTGCAAATACTTATTGACCAGGTCTCTTAACTTGGGAGCACAATCGAAATTTGGAAATCCTTGCGATAGATTAATTGCTTGATGTTCACTGGCAAGCGAAGACATAACGCTAAAAATATTGGTGCTGACGTTGGGAAGTTTGGATTGAAAATTCATTTTAAGAATTATATTTTTCAAAAACAGTTAAAATTGTTTTTGCCAAATTATGATCTTTTTCAGTTATAATATTTCCTGCATCGTGAGTGGTTAGGAAAATTTCAACTGTATTGTATACATTGCTCCAGTTAGGATGATGACCCTGTTTTTCAGCATAAAAAGCAACTTCAGTCATGAAGCTGAATGCTTCTATAAAGTTTTTAAACTTGAAAGTTGCTTGGAGTTTATTATTTTCTTCTTTCCACATTTTTAATTAATGGTTAACAGTTAATAATGAATGATCAACCCTATATTGAGTTTATAATAAAAAAGGTGTTGTCTCCTAACGAAGATAACACCTTTTTTTTTTGCGAACCAATTAAATTTAGCAGCTATTTAAAGCTCCAGTCATATTTGTCTAAATCAGAGATACATGTAGTTAAAAGAGAGATGCAATCAGTAATATCTCGTTTATTGGCCATTTCGATAGTTTGATGAATGTATCGTGTAGGGATAGAAATTGCTCCGGTGATTGCTCCTTTTTTTCCATATCGTTGGATTCCACCTGAGTCAGTTCCACCTGCAGGAAGCACTTCTGGTTGCCATTTTATTTTATGATTATTGGCAGTTGTTTTCATATATTCTACCATTCGGTAATCAGAAATAACAGAACCATCTTTGATTTTTATCGCAGCACCTTCACCAAGCTGAGTCACCATTTCGTGAGGACTTGCACCAGGTACATCAAAGGCAATCGTCACATCTAAAGCAAATCCAAAGTCAGGATCAATTTGGTGTGCGGAAGAAATTGCTCCTCGAAGCCCTACTTCTTCTTGGACGGTAAATACAGCATATAAATCGTGGGGAACTTCAACATCTTTAAGGTTTCGTAAAGTTTCTAGTAGTATAAAAACGGATACTCGATTATCTAAAGATTTACTATTCACACACTCTCCCATTTCGATTAATTCTCTTTCCCGGGTGATGGAATTCCCAACAGAGATATATTTTGCCACCTCCTCTTTTTTCATTCCAGTATCAATGAAATATTCTGTCGCTGGCAGTGGTTTTCCTCTTTCTTCAGCTTTCATTAAATGAACAGGTTTGCAACCCATTACACCAATGATATCTTTTTTCCCATGGATAATCACTCGTTGAGAAGTCAGTGTCTTTGCATCAAATCCCCCCAAAGTATCAAATCGAATGAATCCATTTTTATTAATATGCGTAACCATAAAACCAATTTCGTCGATATGAGCGGCACACATAATTTTTTTATTCCCTTTTCCTCTTTTTAGTGCAGTCACGCTTCCCATTGCATCAATTGAAACTTCATCTACAAGAGGAGTTACTTCCTGAATGACAAGTTCTCTAATCTTTTGTTCATAGCCAGGAGCACCAGGAGTAAGACATATTTTTTTTAATAAATTTAGGTTAGTCATTTAGTTAAAATTTAGATGTGGAACTTAATTAAAGGATCGAAATAAAGAGTTGTTTGATGGTTATAGAAGGTATACGGTTAGTGAATTGTAATGGACTTAATTCTATCCAAAGGACAAAGTTACTATTTTTTTATTTTGGAGAATAAAAAAGTTTCTAAAATAAATTGTATAAAATTGTATAAAATTTCAAAGCAAAGATTTTAATAAAAAAAAATAGAATGTCATTATTGAAAAAATTTGCGGGTGAGACGATAATTTATGGTTTAGGAAGTATTCTTCCTAGGATTTTGAATTTTGGAATGACATTTCTTTTGACTTGGGTCCTTGGGCAAGGCGAATTCGGTCAATTTGGAAATATGTATGCTTTTACGGCTCTTATATTGGTCTTCTTTACTTATGGAATGGAGACAGCATTGTTTCGTTTTGGTAGTAAAGAGGGTCAAATAGAAAAAGTATTTAGTACGGCTGCTATCTCATTATTGGTGACGACAATTATTTTTACTCTTTTATTATGGCCTTTTTCAGATGTGATTGCTGTATTCTTGGAACAACCAGATGATGGGCGTTTTATCAAATGGTTTATATTAATTACGGCGTTTGATGCATTATCATCATTACCATTTGCAAAGTTACGATTGGAAAATAGACCAATCCGTTTTGCTTTGATAAAAGTATTGAGTGTAATTTTTAATATCACATTAGTTCTTTTCTTTTTGATAGTTTGTCCCTTTTTGATTAAAAATGGTATGGAATGGTTTGGAGTATTATATGATGAGGATAAAAAATTAGATTATATTTTCTTAGCCAATTTAGCTGCAAGTGGAGGCGTGTTTTTAATTCTGTTTAGAAAGTTTTTCAGTTTCAAATGGCAATTTGATAAACAGCTTTGGTTTCGAATGATTACATATGCACTACCCTTGATTGTAGTAGGATTTGCAGGGGTAATAAATAGACAACTGGATCGGATTTTTCTTACAAAGTTATTACCTATTAATGTATTAGAACAAACTGGAGTTTACCATGCGAGTGTAAAAATCGCGGTTTTAATGAGTCTTTTTATTACAGCATTTAATTATGCTGCCGAACCTTTCTTTTTTAAAAATGCAAATCGAGAAGATTCTAAACCTATTTATGCACAGATAGCACAAGCATTCTCTGTTGTAGGAAGTTTAGTATTTTTGGGTATTATGCTTTACATGGACTTGATACAAAACCTGCTCGGAAAAGATTTTCGTTCAGGATTGCATGTTGTTCCAGTTATGTTATTAGCTTATTTTGGATTAGGAATTTTTTATAATTTTTCTATTTGGTACAAGTTAACAGATCGAACAAGGATAGGTGCTTATATCTCAGTCGGAGGAGCTTTGATTACTATCATTGTGAATATTATTTTTATTCCAAAGATTGGTATTATTGCACCAGCTTATGCGGCATTAACTTGTTACACTTTTATGGCAGTAACAAGTTATGTGATAGGAAAAAAATATTATCCAATAGACTATCCAATAGGAAAAATGTTTACATATATAATTGTGGCTGTAGTTGTATTTGGGTTGAGTGAAATTATTCGACCATATTTAGGAGGAAACATTTTAAAAATACTTGTTGTAAATACGTTGTTATTTATAGGGTATTTAGGAACACTTTATTTATTTGAAAAAAAGACCATTAATCAAATGATGAAATAGTTTATCCAGCAAAATTAATCAAAAACCAATCAGAAATATCTTGTTTATTTTTGACACAAAGAACAATTAGGGCGATCATCGCAAAAATGAAAACGAGTTTAAAGTTTCGTTTGTCTCGATTGTACTTTTCTCTTCTACTTTTATATATTTTTCTATTGACTGCCATTTCGTATTTAATTTTTTTTTGATAATTATTAGTTAACCATTTTCAGTTAACTTTATCCTTTATGTCTTTCCCAATAATTTTGGTCTTCAATTTCATCTAATAGTTGGAGGTAATTGATGAATCGTAATTCACTAATTTCTCCTTTTTCAACAGCTTCTTTTACTGCACAATGTGGTTCGTTTCGATGAGTGCAGTTACTAAATTTACAGCCATGCGATACTTTAAATATTTCTCTAAAATTATGAACGACATCCATTGGTTTTAGATGGTTAAATCCTAATGTTTTGATTCCAGGAGAATCAATAATTGCTCCACCAAAGTCTAATTGAAACATTTCAGCAAATGTCGTAGTATGTTGTCCTTTTCCAGAGTAATCTGATAATTCAAATGCTCGAAGATTTAATTGAGGTTGAATAGCGTTAACCAACGTTGATTTCCCAACACCAGATTGACCTGCAACTAAGGTGATTTTATCTTTTAAAACTTCCCTGAATTTTTCCTTACCAATATCTTCAGTTGCCGAAACTAAAACAACGGTGTAACCGATGTTTTCATAGATAGCTTTCATAAAATCGAACATCGCCATTTCATCTTCTTTATACAAATCAGCTTTGTTAAAAACAATGACTGTGGGAATATTGTAAGGTTCTGTCATTAATAGAAATCGATCTATAAAACCTTGCTTCAATAACGGTTCAATAACAGTAACGATCACTATGGCTTGATCTACATTTGCTGCGAGTAAATGTAAAAAATGTTTTTTTCGGGGAGATTGTCTAATAACATAATTTCGACGAGGTAAAATTTTTCTGATGATAGCTGTGCCTTCTACTTTACTTTCGATTTCGATTTGTACCTCATCACCAACTGCGACAGGATTAGTTACTTTCATTCCATCCAATCGAAATTTTCCCATGATACGACATTTCCATTCTTCCTCGTTTTTTAGCCTTACTTGATACCAACTTCCTGTTGATTTAATAACTATTCCTTTTTGCAAATTTAATTTTTTTTATAATCTTAAAACCGCTACGATACATGGTTCAGTTCGTGAATTGCCGCTGCCATTTCTTTAATCAAACTTGGATCTTTTTCAATCGCATTTCCTACGACAATTACGTCCGCTCCAGCCTTGACGTTTTGATATGCCTTTTCTGGTGTACGAATTCCACCTCCAACAATTAATGGAATCTGAACTGCAGAACTTACTGCATGAATCATTGATTCAGAAACAGGACTGATGGCACCACTTCCAGCATCCATATAAATTAATTTCTGACCAAGCATCTCCCCAGCCAATGCTGTGCATAGTGAAATATCATCTTTCATAGCAGGAATTGGGTAAGTATTACTGATATAAGAAACACTTGTTGGGATACCTCCATCAATTAGCATATAACCAGTAGAAATAATTTCTAAAGGACTCATTTTTAGATATGGAGCAGATATTACATGTTTTCCAATTAGCAAATCGGCATTACGACCTGAGATTAACGAAAGAAAAAGTAAAGCATCTGCACGATAACTAAGTTGTGTAGAATTATTTCCAGGGAATAAGATCAATGGAATATCACAAGATTTTTTTATCGTTTGGAGCGTATGATCGAGCATATTGTTCACAACCAAACTTCCCCCAATAAAAAAGTAATCAACCCTCGCTTCGATAGAAAGGTTTACCGTGGTTTCTAAATTTTTAAGACTACCTTTATCAGGGTCAATTAAAACCACGAATTTTTTTTCTCCTTTTTTTTTTGCTTCCGTAAGAGATTGATAAATTTGGTGCTCCATGTAATCGGTAATTGTTTGCGTAAAGATAGATTTATAATTTTGATTTTTGAACGAATATTTTTCAAATATCAGATAGTATATCGAGTTTTTCTACTTAAAAAATACTTAATTAACATCTAAAAATTGGAAGAAAATAAAGATTTTACGGAAAAAGCAACAGAGCTTATTGCTCGAGATTTCGAAATGGTGTTTGGTGATAAAAAACCAACGGAACAGGAATTGTTTGAAATGCTGTCAGATCAAGTGGCATATATGATGCAATATCGATTGGATTTCTTATTGAGTTTGATGTATCGATTAGATATTGATGAGCAAAAAATAAAAGACTCAGAGTGGATATATTTAGAAGGCTATCGATTTGATGGTCCTGAAAGCCATGAAGCATTTAACAAAGCTATAAAAGCATGCAAAAGTGCAAATGGAAAAGTTTCCTTAACTCTTTCTGATCCTTTTTGTGTAGAGCGGCATCACGATTCTTTTCACAAAATGATAAAATCAGACATTGATTTACTATTCTGTAATGAGTTCGAATTAAAAGCTATGTATCAAACGAATG
>ENA-ORDA01001372-ORDA01001372.1-marine-metagenome-genome-assembly--contig:-NODE-1372-length-20783-cov-10.001932_pt1 | contig 20783 bp, 21 predicted proteins | sample MGYA00237778_ERZ508506 | MGnify/ENA primary metagenome ERZ508506 (study PRJEB26177, sample SAMN06267891) | marine metagenome | isolation source: Monterey Bay, California, USA | place: Pacific... | reverse complement strand
AGTGGAGATCCTATAACTGGAATTTTTAACTTATCTAGAGGTGGAAGCAGTGACAATATGGGCTCCTGTTAAATATAATATAGTTGGATTTATATATTTAACATTCAAATTATAAAATCATCAATAAATTTAATTACATTTTTTTATTTATTTACTATAATTTAAAGTTAAGTGGAGTGGAGATTAAACATGTATTTAAATGATGACCAATTAAAAAAATTTGATGAAGATGGCTATTTATTTTTTCCTGAAATGTTCAGTGCTGATGAAGCTTCCTTATTAAAAGATGAGGCTGACAAAGTATATTTAGAAGATAGAAAAGAAGTTTGGAAAGAGAGTTCTGGAGTCGCCAGAACAGCATTTGCCGCTCACAAATACAATGAGGCCTTTAGTAGATTAGGAGCTCATCCCAGATTAATTGAGCCCGTCTCACAAGTGTTAGATGGGAATATTTACATGCATCAGTTTAAGTTAAATGCAAAAGCTGCGTTTGATGGAGCTGTTTGGCAGTGGCATCAAGATTATGGTACTTGGAAAAGAGATGACGGGATGCCTGAACCAAGAGCAATGAATATAGCTGTTTTTTTAGATGATGTAACTGCTGCAAATGGTCCATTATTATTTATTCCAGGAAGTCACAAGGTTGGGGTTATTGATGCAGGACATGACTTAAAAACAACTAGTTATCCTCTTTGGACTTTAGATAACGATAAAGTATTAGAATTAGCTAAAAGAGGCGGTTGTGTAGCTCCAACTGGTCCAGCAGGAAGCATGTTAATGTTTTCTTCATTACTTGTTCATGCAAGTCCGCCAAATATTTCTCCTTTTGGTAGAACCATTGTTTACCTCTCTTTATGTCATGTCGATAATCATATTCGCGAGTTTAAGAGGGAGGAATGGATTGCACATAGAGATTTCACACCAATTTCTAAACTTAATGATAATTGTTTGAATGAATTAGTTAATCAAAGAGTTACCGCCGCAGAATAACAACTATTTCTTCAAACAAGGAAAAACATAAATTGTTATCTATTAGTTCTGTATCAAATTTTAGGGATGTTGCAATAGGTCCTAAAATGAAAAAAAATTTATTGTTTAGATGTGCTAAATTAAGCACTTTAAATAGTAAGGATATTGTTAAATTAGAAAACATAAAACCATATGCTATAATTGATTTTAGAGATCCCAAAGAAATTAAAAAAGCTCCAGATAATTTATCAGAGAGTTTATTTAAAAAATATGTAAGCCTTCCTATTTCAGCTAACACCCTTAATAGAATGGTTGCTGAAAAAAATATTCAAGGTGATAATAGGTTAACATATGAAAAGGTAATGGAAGAAAGTTATAAGTTATATTTGAATAATCATAAACATGTCTGGAAAGAATTTATCAACATACTCCTTAATTCAAATTCAAATCCTATAATTTTTCATTGTTCAGCAGGAAAAGATAGAACTGGTATAGCTAGTTATATTATTCAAAGTTTATTAAATAGCTCTATCGAATTGATTTATGAAAACTATTTACTTTCCAATCAATTGTTGTCCTCAATAGCAGCTACAGCCGAACAGACAACTTCTTCAAAAAATGACGATCTTAAGATCACAAATGTAATGCTAAAAGCCTTAGGAAAAGTACAAAAATCTTACTTAAATTCAGCTATTTATGAAATAAAAGAAAAATACCAAACTTTAGAAATGTATATTTTTAACGAGCTTGGATTTAATGAAAATGATATTAAAAAATTAAAAAAACTTTATTCTAATTAATAGGTAAAAGTATGTTTTTGCAAAACGCTATATTAAAAAGAATGGATGATAAAAATCCTGTAAAAGTAGCTCTAATTGGTGCTGGTAAATTTGGCTCTATGTTTTTAAGCCAAGTACCAAGCACAAGTGGTTTAGAAGTCTCTGTTATCGCTGATCTTAAGCCTGAAAACGCTATTAAAGCATGTAAAAATGTAGGTTGGAGTGATGATTTAATTAAGAAAACAAAGTTTGTTGACCAAGGCGTTGAAGCAATAAAACTGGATGAAGTAGACGTTGTTGTTGAGTCAACAGGGTTCCCAGCTGCTGGGATTGAACATGCAAGACAAGCCTTTCAGCATGGAAAACATATTGTTATGGTTAATGTTGAAGCAGATGTTTTAGCTGGTGCCGCTTTAGTTAAAGAAGCAAAATCTGCGGGCGTTATATATTCTATGGCATATGGTGATCAACCGGCACTCACTGCTGAAATAGTTGAGTGGGCAAGAGCTTCTGGCTTTCATGTGACTAGTGCTGGAAAAGGGACAAGATATCAACCTATCTATCATAAATCTACACCTAGTACAGTTTGGGATTATTATGGATTAACACATGAAGATGCTCATAAAGCCGGAATGAACCCTAAAATGTTTAATTCATTTTTAGATGGCACCAAATCTGCCCTAGAAATGGCTGCCATTGCAAATGCATGTGAATTAGAGGTTCCAACAAATGGATTGTTATTTCCTCCTTGTGGAATGGATGACCTTGCTGAAATTTTAAAACCAAAAAATTTTGGGGGATTGTTAGAAAAAAATGGACAGGTTGAAGTTGTGTCATCACTGGAGAGAGATGGTCGTCCCGTATTTAAAGATTTGAGATGGGGGGTTTTTGCAGTTCTGCAAGCGCCAAATGATTATGCAGCCTCTTGCTTTAAACAGTATGGGATGAATACAGACAATACAGGTCAATTTTCAGCAATGTACAAACCATTTCATCTCATAGGCATGGAACTTAATATATCTATATTTTCAGCTGCTTTGTTAAATCAAGCTACTGGACAGACAAAAACATTTACTGGAGACGTTGTTGCTACAACTAAAAGAAACATTAAAAAAGGTGAAATACTTGACGGCGAAGGTGGAGAGACTGTTTGGGGAAAACTTGTCCCCTCTAAAACATCATTATCTACAGGAGCTCTTCCAATAGGTTTGGCCCATGGTATAAAGCTTAAAAATGATGTTAAAGAAAATGAAATAATGAAATGGACAGACGTAGATTTTTCATCAAATGATCCAGCAATTTCATATAGAAAATCTATGGAAAATGATTTTAAATTTTTATTGGACTAACAGGTCCTTTATCTAAACGCCATACAAATCCTGAACCTCCTTCTTTTGGGAAAAAATCTTTTAACAAAGGATCATGACCTGGAATAACTAAATTCACATCAGAAGCTAGATTTTTAATTAATTTAAAACCATTAAGCATATCCTCTAGATCCACAACAATTGGAAAAGGTTTGCCGGTAAGAAAATTTTCATAAAAATGTGTGGCATCTGATGCTAAACACATATAACCATTTTCTGTTTTAACCCTCACTGACTGCAATCCTCTGGAATGTCCGCCAATCAAATGAACAGTAACTCCTGGTGAAATACCACCTACACCATTATAAAAAACAACTCTTCCTGAATACAAGTTTTTTACCATTTGACAGACATGATCTCCAGTAAAAGGCATTTTAATAGTGTCATGACACATGCAAGGCCCAGTGGCGTAAGCCATTTCAACTTCTTGCATATGAAATTTTGCTTTGGGAAACTCCATTAGCCCTCCGGCATGATCATAGTGAAGATGAGTTATTATTACATCCGTAACTTCTGATGCATCAATATTTATTGCTTTTAGTGCTTCCGATGGGGATCTTTGAATTGGCCTATTTCTTCTTTTAGCTTCATCGTAATCATAGCCCGTATCAACAACAATTACATTTTTCCCTGATTTTAAAACCCATATAAAATAGTCTATAGTATGTGCTTCATTAGAGTGGTCGTCAAAAATAAAACTTTCTTTTCTAGTTCTATCTGATCTTTCTGCGTATTTTAACGCATATACTTCCCATTTTTTTTCAAGAGCTGTTTCCATAATAAAACCTCTAACTACTAATGTTAAACTTCCTCTAATCTATCAGTTGCAGGTGGTGGAGTTGGACTGATATCAGAAATCATTTTGTACGTTTCTAAATCTAGTTTTATATCTATTGATTTAAGAGATGGTTTTAGTTGACTTAAATTTTTAGCACTTATTATTGGGGATGTTATTGCATCATTGTATAAAACCCAAGCCACGGCTAGAGAAATCGGATCTTGATCAATACTACGAGCAAGTTTTTGAAGTTTACTTGCTGCCTCAAACATCCAGCTTTGACTATATCTTAATTTATACTTAGCATTTTCATGTAATCTACCAGAGCTATTTTGATTTAATGTATTATTTTCGAGATCATATTTTCCAGTTAAAAGTCCACCTCCTAAGGGGCTATAGCTAATAACTCCTATATTTTCAGACTTTGCCATTGGCAATATTTCAACTTCAGCCTGCCTTTTAACAAGGTTATACATAGGTTGAAGTATATCAATATTTGGAAAACCATTTTTTTCTGCTATTAACTTGGCTTTCATTATTTGCCACGCCGAAAAATTTGAAACACCTAATTGAAAAAATTTTTTTTCTTCTTTGAGTTCTAGTAAAGTTGCAAATGTTTCTTCTAAAGGAACTTCTTCATCCCAATGGTGTAAGAAAAAAATATCAACATAATCTTGTTCAAGCCTTTTCAAACTTTCTTCTAATTGTGATCTTATATTTTGACCACTTGAACCACCAACTGAACCAGCTTTTGTAACTAGAATAATATTTTCTCTATCTTCTTTTATTAGTTTGCCAAGAATTCCTTCAGATTTGCCACCAGTATATACGTATGCCGTATCAAAGAAATTTATCCCATTGTTTCTGCACGCTTCATACATTTCATGGCTGTCTCTTTCACTCGCACCGTCTCCAAACTGCATTGTTCCAAAACAAAGAGATGAATTTTCTAAATTGTTTGGACCATATTTTCTAACAATTCTCATATAGAAAAACCTTTGACTAATTAAATTTTTTCATCCAACCCAAACCTTCTTCAGTAGTTGTCTTGGGTTTATATTCTGCTCCAATTATACTTTTGTATCCAATTTTATATATTTCTGGAATTATATAATTAAAATCAAGTTCACCTTTATCTGGTTCAGAGCGGTCTTGTACTGATGCAATTTGAACATGACCAATATAAGGTAAATGCTCTCTAAATCTTTCCATTACGTTCCCTTGATTTATTTGTATGTGATAAAAATCAAACATAATTTTAACTGAATCAGAACCAACAAGTTCACAAATTTCTTTTGCCTGCTCAATCTTTGTTAAAAAATAACCTGGATTATCTTTCAAGTTCAAAGGCTCAATTACTAAACCTATATTGGAATCTTTAATTAATTCTTTTGCAAACTTTAAATTATCTATGAATGTCACTAGAGATCTAGTCGATAAATCTGAAACGCCAGCCATAGCATGGATATTTTTTGATTTTATAATTTTTGCATACTCAAATGCTTGAACTATTGCTTCTCTTGCTTCTTTTATTTTTGATGGCACTGCTAATAAGCCATTATCCCCTTTTTCAGTATTTCCTTTAATAGTATTTATACCCATAACAGGAAGATTTACTTCATCAAGTGCTTTTTTTACATCCCCTGCATCATATTGATACGGAAACTGAAACTCTACAGCATCAAAACCATTATCTTTAGCCTTATAAATTGCTTCAATTTGAGAACATTCACTCCATAACAAACCCAAATTAGCAGAAAATTTATACATTTTTTTAATCCCAATCTATATTAAATTTATTTATGACTGAACGAACTTGATTTTCATTCAACTCAATTGGTTTTGCGTCTTTAAGAATAAGGGCTAATTTCGCAGTCGCTTCTAATTCTTCAATAGCATTCACAGAAGATTCTAGGTCTTTACCTGATACAACAGGGCCATGATTTGCTAAAAGTACGGCAGACCTTTTTCCAGCCAGACCCTTTATAGCTTCGCCCATCGCTGGATCGCCTGGGACAAAAAAAGGTAAAAGTTTGACTTTGCCCAATAACATAATCGAATAAGGAGTAAAAGAAGGTAAAATATTATCTTCATTAACGTCAGGCAACATAGAAAGTGCAACAGAATGAGTTGAATGAAGATGCACAACTGCTCCAGATTTCATTCCTCTTGTTTCATAAAATGCTTGATGTAATGGAAGTTCTTTTGTTGGGGTTGAATTACCTATTAATTTGCCATCCTTAGTTACTTTTACAATTTGATTGGGATCAAGTCGACCAAAAGATGACCCTGAAGGAGTAACAAGAATGTCGTCATTATTTAATCTAACTGAAATGTTACCTGTAGACCCATGAGTAAGCCCTCTATCAAACATAGAAGATGCAAACATACACATTTTTTCTCTTAATTTGCTTTCAGTCATAATTTAAACATAACCTAATAATTACTTTTAGTACCCAAAAAGTTTAAATAAAGTACCTATGGATATTCCTATAACAGTATGACTCCAAATTGCTAAAGAACATGCTAATAAGGGAGAGGGTGTTTTGATAGCAAGAAAACCTTTTCCAAGAATTGGCATGAAAAAAAACCAGGGAATTACAACGCTCAACAAACCGAATTTTATACCATCAAAAAAGGATGCTATAAAGATTTCGTATTTGATTAAAATAAAAAAAACAAAAGAATAAAGTATGGCAACACTATAATGAACTAGCCAGCCAATTAATAATTCTTTTTTAATTACTGGTTCGTTATCTATATCTGGATTGTAAATTTTACCCTTAGAAATTGATAGAACAAACCATCTACCTACAACGGCCCAATCTGAAGGATTGATCCCAAATGAAAACTTCAAAAACCTTTGCCATAAATCCATTGCACAACATGAAATAACACCAATAATTATAATATGAAACAATTCCATCACTGACCCTCTAAAGATTTAATTTTTTCTAGCAATGCTTTTACTAACAATATAAAAGATAATATAGGAAAATCTATTTTAAATTATACTTTTAGCAAACACACTAAATACAAAAACCCAAGGAGAATGATTTATGGCTAATTTTAATGGACAAACTGCAGTTATTACTGGTGGTGCACAAGGTATTGGCTTAGCAACTGCAAAAAGATTTATTGAAGATGGCTGTGAAGTGATGATTTGGGACGTTGATGAAAAGATGGGGTTGGAAGCATCTAAAGAATTAAAATGTCAATTTCTAAAAGTAGATCAAACTGAAAATGATTTGGTTGAAGAAGCAACAAAAAAGACAATTCAACTAATGAAAAAAATTGATATTTTAGTGTGTAGTGCTGGAATTGCAGGTCCTACATTTTCTACATGGGACTACCCAATTGAAGAATGGTCCAAAGTATTTAATGTTAATGTAAACGGTGTTTTTTACTGTAACAAACATGTAGTTAAAACAATGCGCGACAATGGTTACGGCAGAATAATAAATATTGCATCTATTGCAGGTAAAGAAGGAAACCCAAACGCATCTGCATATTCAGCATCTAAAGCAGCAGTTATTGCTCTAACCAAGTCACTTGGTAAAGAAACAGCAGATCATGATATTGCAGTCAATTGTATAACCCCAGCAACAGCTAAAACAAGAATTTTAGATCAAGTCTCTCAAGAGTTTATTGATTACATGATTTCCAAAATACCTAGAAACAGGTTTGTAAAAGTTGAAGAAATTGCTTCTCTAATTACATTTTTAGCAAGTAAAGAAAATAGTTTTACTACTGCAGGTGTTTTTGATATTTCAGGTGGTAGAGCTACATATTAGATTGGTGAGGATTTTTAGGAGATCCTCTGCACCTTAATTTAAAAGCTAATAATCAGGGAGGTAATTATTAGCAGGTCATCAAACAAACGGGGGAGTTTTATTCAATACAATCATATTACTATTTCTCGCCGAAAATGAATATTGGTCTATTAGTAATAAATAATAATTGAGTTTTTTGATAAAAAATTAATCACTTAAATCATATAATTTTAAGAATTGTATAAAAATTAATCACTCTATATATCTGTGTTAAGTTCCATAATTGCAGAAAGTATAACTACTGCAAACAAAGCAAGTCCCATTCCCCTATTTACCCAAACTTGTTTATTAGAAGCTAGAGACCATTTTTTTAAACTTATACCTAACCACAACCAGAGTATGTGTATTGGTATCCAAATAGAATTTACTATTAAGAACTTAGTAAGAATTTCTGTATTATATGAACTTATCCCCAGTGACAAAACAACAAATAAATGACCTTGAACAACATAGGCCTTTGGATTAACAAATTGTAAAAAAATCCCTTCATATAGCTTTGGTGCTTTTGAAGTTTCTTTAAATCCTGTTTTATTATCTGAAGTAGCTATCCTCCAAGATAGAAAAGATAAATAAGACAATGATAAAACAAGAAAAGTTAATTCAACACCGTCAATTTCAAATAAAAATTGTTTAAAACCTAAAACAACTAGTAAAGCAACTCCATTTGTACCCAAGAATAAACCAATAAGATACATAATGCCGACTCTCCAACCAAAGCCTGCACCAACTCCAGCCAGAGAAAGGACACCAGGGCCAGGGGTTACCATCATTAAAAAACTAATAATTATATAAGAAGTCATGAAAATACATAGAGCTAAACTCTATACCTTTAGATCAATTAATGTAATGTTTTGTAGATTTACTATACTAAGGATTAAATCATAGCAATATTATAAAAATAACTTTCCAGGATTCATTATTTTATTAGGATCAAATGCATTTTTAACCTTTTTCATTATATCCACAGCACCACCAAGCTCTTTTAACATATACTTTCTTTTACCTTGCCCAACACCGTGTTCTCCAGTACAAGTTCCATCCATTCTAATAGCTCTTTCAGATATTCTGATAAGAAAATCATCTAGTTTTTTTAACTCTTCATCACTCTTTTTATCTATCAATAAAGCTACATGAAAGTTTCCATCTCCTGCATGACTTACAATAGGACCTATTAATTCATTTTTTTTCATATCCTCTATTGTTTCTGTAATACAATCAGATAATTTAGAAATGGGAACACAAACATCAGTTGAATAAATTTCTGCTTCTGGCCTTACGGCTTTACAAGACCAATAAGCATCATGCCTAGCTTTCCACAACTTATTTCTATCTTCACTGTTAGATGTCCATTCAAAATCATTGCCTCCAAAATCTGATGCTATTTCACCAAATAATTCTGACTGCTCTTTAACAGACGCCTCACTCCCATGAAATTCCAGCAATAATAGAGGAGCTTCTGGTAAATTTGTTTTAGAATAATTATTTACAGCTATAACTTGAGCCGTATCAAGAAACTCAATTCTAGCTACAGGAATTCCAGCTTGAACTGTCATAATAACAGCATCGGTTGCATCTTTGACAGATGGAAAGCTTACCCTACCCCCTGCTATAACTTCAGGTATACCATAAAGTTTCAAAGTAATTTCAGTGGCAATACCCAAGGTACCCTCAGAACCAACCATTAAACGAGTTAAGTCATATCCAGCTGAGCTTTTCCTTGCTTTATTAGCAGTTTTTATGATTTGACCATCCGGAGTTACCACTTCAAGCGCAATAACATTATCTTTCATAGTTCCATATCTAACGGCATTTGTTCCAGATGCCCGAGTTGCTGTCATACCGCCAATTGAAGCATTAGCACCTGGATCAATTGGAAAAAAAAGACCTGTATCTCTTAAATGTGTATTTAACTGTTCCCTGGTTACGCCTGGTTGAACTACTACTAAAAGATCTTCCTGATAAACTTTAATGATTTTATTCATATTATTCATATCAATTGAAATTCCTCCATATGGAGCATTTATATGACCTTCGAATGAAGAACCTACGCCAAAAGGAATTATTGGACATTTGTATTCACTACAAATTTTTACAACTTTTTGAACATCTTCCTTTGTTTCGGCAAAAACAACACCATCAGGTAGCTCAGACTCGTGAATAGTCATTGTGTGAGTATGTTGTTCGAGGATACTTTTACTATTAGAAAATTGTTGACCAAACTCATCTTTGATTTTATTTACACAAAGCTTAATGCTTTCTTTGCTATAATCACTTTCTGTCCACGCTGATATGCTACCGTCCATATTTAGAAACCTTTTTTTAAATTAATTATTTATTTACAAAATTTTACCGGGGTTCATTATCCCCTTGGGATCAATTTCTTCTTTTATCAATTTCATAAAGTCAACCGCAGGACCTAACTCATCAATTAAATATTGTTTTTTACCCTGACCAACTCCATGTTCACCAGTACATGTACCATCCATACTAATAGCCCTATGCGCTAATCTTTCTAAAAAACCATTTGCGACGTCAATTTCTTCCTGTATTTTTGGATCAATCATAAGCTGAACATGAAAGTTACCATCTCCTACATGACCTACTAATGGACCAAAAAGATTATTTTTTTCTAGATCATCAATTGTTTCAGCAATACACTCAGACAATCTTGAAATAGGAACACAAACATCAGTTGCTATATAATCAGCTTCTGGCCTACAAGCTTTTACAGCATAATAAACATCGTGCCTCGCCTTCCACAACCTGTTTCTTTCTTCAACATTTGAATTCCATTCAAAATTATCTCCTCCAAAATCTTTAGATATTTCATTAAATAATTCTGACTGTTCTTGCACAGATGATTTACTTCCATGAAACTCAAGTAACAACAAAGGAGATTCAGGTAAATTTAATTTTGAGTAATTATTTACAGCTTTTACTTGAGCAATATCTAACAATTCTATTCTAGCAACAGGAATTCCAGCTTGAATAGTCATTATAACTGCATCAGTAGCATCTTTAACAGTTGGAAATGTACATCTACCTGCACCAATTTCTTCTGGAATACCATACAACTTGAGAGTGATTTCAGTTATTACCCCTAAAGTACCTTCAGAGCCAACTATTAATCTTGTTAAGTCGTACCCGGCAGAGCTTTTCCTAGCTCTACTAGCTGTTTTTATTATTTCTCCGTCAGGCATCACAACTTCTAACGAAATAATATTATCTTTCATTGTTCCATAACGAACAGCGTTTGTTCCAGAAGCTCTAGTAGAAGCCATTCCTCCTATGGAAGCATTAGCACCTGGGTCAATAGGAAAAAATAAACCAGTATCTCTTAAATATGTATTTAATTGTTCTCTAGTTACTCCAGGTTGAACTACTACTGTTGAATCTTCAGGATGAACTTCGATTATATTATTAAGATTATTCATATCAATTGAAATACCGCCAAAATTAGCATTTAGATGTCCCTCAAGAGAGGACCCTACCCCAAAGGGAATAATAGGACATCCATACTCACTGCATATTTTAACTGTCTTTTGAACATCTTCTTTATTATAAGCAAAAACAACACCATCGGGTAATTCAGGTGCATGTACAGTAGTTGTGCTGGTGTGTTGCTCACGAACAGATTGAGAAACTGAAAATTGTTGTCCAAATTCGTCTTTAAGAGCCTGAACTGCACCTTTAATATTATACTCAAATTTATTAAAAAATTCATTATTATGTATATCTATAATTGTCACTTATAAACCTCAATTACTTCTAATAGGTAATTATAATAATAATATCATATTTTAAAAAAAATATTGAGTAAATTGTAACATTTCAATAAGAATTATAATCACCATTTCTTAGAATTGTATTTCTTGGGATCAAAATGAATAAGAATCATAAAAAAGCTATTTTTGTTGGTGAGTGCATGATTGAACTTAATGGAGATATTTCTTCCTTAGGAACTTCAAATTCAAACATGCAAGTCAACTTTGGCGGCGATACTTACAATTCTGCAGTCTATTTCAATAGATTGACTGATCATAAAACTAATACGTTTTACTGTACTGCGTTAAGTAATGATAATTTTTCAAAAAAGATGATTTTAAGATTTAAGAATGAAGAACTAAATTGTAAATATATCAGGACGGATGGCAACACACCACCAGGGCTATATTCAATTGAAATAGACGAACGTGGCGAAAGAAGTTTTTCATATTGGAGAGATCATTCGCCATCAAAAAAAATATTTACAGGTTTAAATGGAAAAAATCTTATAAAAAATATTAGTAAAGCAGATACTTTTTATTATTCTGGTATAACTCTTGGTATTTTAGACGAAATTCAACAAGATCAACTTATTGAGATTGGCCATACTGCAATAACTTCTGCTTTTGACCTTAACTTTCGAAATCAATTACACTCAGACAAAGAAAAATATAAAAAATTATTTAAACAAATTAACAAGTCTATAGATATTCATTTTATATCATATGATGACGCCAAAGATTTGTTTAATATAAAAAGTCCAGTTGAGATATTTGAAATACTAAATAATAATAAAAACTTAGTATTAATTAGGTATGAAAATAATATTATTTTTAGGGATAAATATGAAGAAATAAAAACTATTAAGGTCCCCCACGGAGATGTTGTAGATACGACTGCTGCCGGTGACTCATTTAATGGGGCTTTTCTAGCTCTATTTAACAATAATAAAAATATCCAGATTGAAGATAATATTTTAAAGTCCCATTCTATAACTCGTGAAGTAATTAAACATAAGGGTGCTATAATTTCTAAAGAATTTATGCCAAAACTGAATTAACAACTATAAAGGAATTTTTTAAAATGCAAAAAAACCTACTTATAATGTCAGAAATGCCTCAGTATTTTATAAATCTTGCTGATAAAAATTTTAATACTCATAAATTGTGGTTACAAAATGACGAGGACAAATTCATATCTGAAATACAAGAAAAAGTAGATGCAATTGCTGTGATGGGTGGTTATAAAATTACCCCAGAATTGATGAAAAGTATGACTAATTTAAAAATTATTGCATGTTACGGTGTAGGTTATGACGCAATTGATATAGCTTACGCTAAAAGTTTAGGAATTAAAGTTACAAACACCCCAGAAGTATTAAACGATGAAGTGGCAGATACAGCAATAGCTTTGATGTTATGTGTTTATAGGAAAATTCTTGAGGCCGACAAATTTGCTAGAAATAATTCCTGGGTTAATGGAGAATTTCCATTAACAAAGAAATTTTCTGGATCAAAGTTAGGCATCGTCGGAATGGGAAGAATTGGTAAGGCAATAGCAAAAAGAGCAGAAGCCTTTAATTGCACAATATCCTATCATTCAAGAAATAAAAAAAATGTTGAATATCAATTTTATGATAATTTGAATGAATTAGCTAAGGAAGTTGACACATTATGTATAATAACACCAGGTGGTAAAGAGACAGAAAAATTAATCAACAAAAAAGTTTTCGAAAACCTTGGATCAAATGGAGTATTAATAAATGTTGCAAGAGGTTCAGTGGTTGATCAAGACGAACTTATCTATAGCCTTAAAAATGATGTTATTTTGGCTGCTGGATTAGACGTGTACGTTAATGAACCTAATATTCCGAAAGAACTAATTGATTTAAAAAATACAGTTTTGTTACCTCATGTTGCCTCAGCTACGGTTGAAACTAGAAATGCAATGGGACAACTAGTTTTTGACAATATTAAAAATTATTTTGAGGGTAAGCCATTAATATCCCAAGTTGTCTAAAACTAGCTATTTTTTGGCAATTCTATACCTGCATTTCGAGCATAAACCTTGGCTACAGCTGCATCATCTTCATGACCAAGTCCTGATCCGGATGCAGCAATGAATTGCTGTAGTGCAGCTGAAGTAATGGGCGCAGAAAAATTAGAGCTTTTAGCAATATCTAATACTATACCTAAATCCTTTGGCCAAATATTTATAGAAGACTTTGGCGAATAATCACCATCTATAATATGAGGTGCCCTATTTTCGAGCATCCATGAACTTCCAGCACATTTTGAGATAACCTCTAAAAATCTTTCAGGTTCAATACCTTGAGTAATACCAAAAGTGATAGCTTCAGCCATTGCGGCTATGTGTACTCCAGCTAACATTTGATTAACAGCCTTCATTGCAGAGCCAGATCCAACAACTTCACCAAATTCAAAAACAGTTTCAGAAGTACTATCTAAGATTGGCTTAGCCGCAATGAGAGCTTTTTTACTTCCAGAAACCATATAAGATAATTTACCTTGTGATGATTTTATAGATCCTCCTGAAATTGGAGCATCTAAGTATAAGAGTTCTTTATTCTCACAAGCAGTTGCCATTTCTTTTGCAAAGTTTGGAGATACAGTTGTACAAACTATTACAAGAGTATGTTTTTTAAGTTTCTCTGCTATTCCTTCTTCACCAAAAATAATATCTCTAGTTTGAGCTTCGTTTAATACAACGATAATAACGGCGTCTAAATCACCAAAAGGTATCTCAGCGTCTAGACCACCTTCTTCGATAAGTTTTTTTTGTTGAACAGTATTTTTATCCTGACCATACACATTGTAGCCAGAACGAATTAAAGACTGAGCTATTCCAAAGCCCATTGAACCTAGGCCAATAACAGAAATATTTTTCATTATATCCTTATTAACTTACATTGAGCATTTTCGAAGGATTGAAGCTTGTTCCAGAGCATCGTACTCACCCTTTAACCTAGCATATTCAGCTTCTTCTTCTTTTGTGCCTCCTAAGAAGAAAACAGCTGGCCAGAACAATATTAAAGATACACCTGTAACTACTTTGTCGTTTCCAGCATTTTTATCAAGTTGGCCTGTAATTGATCTAACTTTGCCCGCCACTCTTTGCATCTCAGCCCTAATTTGATCACAATCAAGATTAGAATACTGTTCTGGAGAAACGTATATAGCAACAATATCCTTTGACGAATTAGAACAGCTTACCACAAATAAAACACACATTAAATAAACAGAAACTTTTTTTAACATCCCCAAATCCTCTCATAAATTAATACAATTAACATAATATTTGATAAAAATAAAATAATTTCAATTAATGATTATCTCTAGGTAAATCCTTTTTTACCTTCTGATATTTTACTGCATTTTCAAGCACACCACCATTAGCTAATTCGCCTACATAGTTTCTTTGAATTTCTTGCCATGGCGTCTGACTAGCTGGATATGATGGCACACCATCTTTTTTTCTAACTTCTATTTCTTCAGGGCTAACAAGCATATCTGCCGTATATTTATTTAAGTCGATAACTACAGTGTCACCTGTTCTTAACCAAGCAAGACCACCTCCTGTTGCACTTTCAGGTGATGCATTTAATATAGAAGGACTTCCTGAAGTTCCAGACTGTCTTCCATCACCGATACAAGGTAATTCAGTTATACCTTTTTTAATTAAATCATCTGACGGTTGCATATTGACTACTTCAGCTGATCCAGGCCATCCAACTGGTCCTGCTCCTCTAATTACTAAAATTGAATTCTCATTCATGTCTAAGCTTTTATCATTTAATCTGTCATGATAATCTTCAGAACCCTCGAATACTATGACTTTTCCTTCTAAAACTCCTTCCTTGCCAGGGTTAGAAAGAAATTTATCCTTAAAACTTTTTGAAATCACTGACGTCTTCATTATTGCTGACTCAAAAAGATTACCTTTCAACACTATGAACCCTGCTTTTTGTTTCATAGGATTTTTAAATGGCGTAATCACTTTTTCATCTTTAATTTTAATGCCTTTAAGATTTTCTGACATTTTTTGACCCGTTACAGTCATCACGTTTCCATGGATTTTATCATTATCTAAAAGTTCAGACATGACAGCTGATGTTCCACCAGCTCTATGATAACTTTCACATAAATACTCACCTGCTGGCTGAATGTTCGCCATTAAAGGGATGTCATAACCAACTTGCTGCCATGCATCAGTTTCTAGCTCAACACCTATGTGTCTTGCAATTGCAGTTATATGAACTTGAGCATTAGTAGAACCACCAATTGCGGAGTTTACTACAATAGCATTTTCAAAAGCTTCTCTTGTCATTATTGCTGAAGGAGTTAAATCGTCTTTGACCATATCTACAATTCTAAGACCAGTCTTATATGCCATCTGTCCACGTTCTCTATATGGAGCAGGAATATTAGCATTACCTGTTAAACTCATTCCTAATGCTTCAGCTAAAGAGTTCATAGTTGATGCAGTACCCATTGTATTGCAATGACCGTCTGAAGGGGCTGAGCTTGTTACAATATCTATAAACTCTTCATAATCAATTCTACCAGCGGCTAACTCTACCCTACTATCCCATACAGCAGTTCCTGAGCCTGCGAGTTTACCATTATGCCAGCCATCTAGCATTGGTCCTCCATTTAACACAATTGCAGGAAGATCTACAGTTGCCGCCGCCATCAAACAAGCTGGCGTAGTTTTGTCACAACCTGTCATCAAAACCACACCATCTAACGGATAACCGTGAAGAATTTCAACTAATCCTAAATAGGCTAAGTTTCTATCAACCGCAGCGGTTGGTCTTTTAAGAGTTTCTTGAATTGGATGAACTGGAAATTCAAAAGCAATACCACCAGCTGTTCTGATACCTTCTCTAACTCTTTCTGCTAATTTTATATGTACTCTATTACATGGTGAAATATCTGAACCTGTTTGTGCTATACCTATAATTGGTTTTCCAGACCTAAGCTCTTCAGGAGTTAAGCCAAAATTCATGGATCTTTCTAAATATAAAGCGGTCATTCCAGGATTTGAAGGATTATCAAACCATTGTTGGCTTCTATATTTTGGCTTAAAATTTTTGTCTGACATGCACTTGCTCCCAGTAAAAAAAATAAATATTATTAACAAATTAAGTGTATAGATTACTTTAAAATTATATGTATATTGTATCTAATTTAAATGTTTTAGAAATTTGAAATAATCATACTAAATTAAACTAAAAATCAAAAGATAATTTAAGTTTTATTTTTTATTAGGTGGGAGACTATAAAAATGGCAAGTGGTGAAAAACTGACAGTAAAACTAAATGATAATGATAATGTAGCAACAGCATTAAGAAACATTGAAGTTGGTGAAACCACTCAAAATATAAAAAGCCTCAATAAAATCCCTAAAGGTCACAAAATATCTCTTAGAAAAATTAATAAAGGTGAAAAAATCATAAAGTATGATCAATTAATTGGCATTGCTAGCAAAGACATATTAGTAGGAGACCATGTCCATGTTGAAAATACAGATTTTAAATCTACAGATCACGATTATGAATATTCTACATCAATAAAATTACCTAATATGATTGAACCAGACAAGAGACCTACATTCAAAGGTTATAAAAGACCTAATGGTAAAGTTGGTACAAGAAATTATATAGGAATACTTACTTCAGTTAATTGCTCAGCCACAGCTGCTAGAAATATTGCTGAAGTATTTACAAAAGATAAACTATCTCAATATCCAAACGTTGATGGTGTTGTTTCATTTACTCACGGTACTGGTTGTGGGATGGCAGATTCAGGAGACGGCTTTGATGCTCTTCAAAGAGTTTTATTGGGGTATATCCAGCATCCAAATTTAGCAGGTATAGTATTAATTGGATTAGGATGTGAGGCAAATCAAATAAAGTTTCTACTTGATGCATTTGACCTTCACGAAAATCCTTTTTTTAAAACTATGACTTTACAAGATATGGGTGGTCTTAGAAAAACAATTAAAGCTGGTGTTCAATGTATTGAAGAAATGCTTCCAGAAGTGAATTCTATTGAAAGAACTGATCAATCTGTTGAACATTTGAGTGTTGCTTTACAATGTGGTGGATCAGATGCCTGGTCAGGAATAACCTCTAATCCATCACTTGGTCATGCCGCTGACTTAATAGTTAAAAATGGGGGCACAGCTATTTTGGCTGAGACTCCTGAAATATATGGCGCTGAACACATGTTAACAAGACGAGCTATTTCTCCAGAAGTAGGAAAGAAACTTGTAGATAGGATATTGTGGTGGGAAGATTATGTTACAAGAAATAAAGGAAGCTTAAATAACAACCCTTCACCTGGTAACAAAGCTGGTGGCTTAACAACAATTTTAGAAAAGTCCCTAGGAGCTGCAGCTAAAGGTGGAACTACACCATTAAATGATGTTCTTTTGTATGCACAAAAAGCTGAAAAGAAAGGTTTTTTATTTATGGATAGTCCTGGGTATGATCCAGCATCTGTTACTGGACAAATTGCTAGTGGATGTAATGTAGTCACATTTACAACTGGAAGAGGTTCATGCTTTGGTTGCAAACCCTCTCCTTCTATAAAAATTGCTACCAATACAGAGATGTATAATAATATGGTTGAAGACATGGATGTTAATGCAGGGACAGTTATTACTGATAACAAAAGTATTGAAGACGTTGGACAAGAAATCTTTGATCTAATCGTTAAAGTAGCTTCAGGCGAAAAATCCAAATCAGAATTTCAAGGTTTAGGAGACTTAGAATTTGTACCGTGGCAAATTGGGGCAACAATGTAAGGGTTAAAAATGATTGATTTAAATGGGAAAACAGCTTTACTAACAGCATCAGGCCAAGGGATTGGAAAAGCAACAGCCAAAGTTTTTTCTGAAGCCGGAGCTTATGTAATTGCAACAGACATCAACGAAAAATCTCTATCTTCATTACAAGAATTTGTTGATGAAACTCATATCCTTGATGTAACAAATAAAGAAGCTATAAAAGAATTAGTCAGTTCCATTAAAGCACCTGACATTCTTTTTAATTGTGCTGGCGTAGTTCATAATGGAACTATTTTAGAGGCTAATGATGATGAATGGGATTTTGCTTTTAATCTAAATGGCAAAGCTATGTACCATATGATTAAAGAAGTAATTCCAATAATGATTAAAAATGGTGGTGGCTCTATTGTTAACATCGCGTCTGTTGCATCATCAACAAAAGGGATTCCTAATAGATTTATTTACACTGCTTCTAAGGCAGCTGTTTTAGGTATCACAAAGTCTGTTGCTGCAGATTATATCAATCAAGGTATAAGATGTAATGCTATTTGCCCTGGAACTATTCAGAGCCCTTCATTAGAACAAAGACTTCAGGATATGGGCGACTATGAGAATGCGAGAAAACAGTTTGTTGCCAGACAACCTATGGGACGATTTGGAGAAGCGGAAGAAGTAGCCAATCTTGCACTTTACCTTGCTAGTGATGCATCTGCTTTTACAACGGGACAATTCCATATTATTGATGGTGGTATATGTATGTAAATTTAAGTTAAAACATTAAATTTTTATTAATTATTATAGAAAGGAAACATAATGAAATTATTACGTCATGGAGTATTAGGTAGTGAAAAACCAGGAATCATTGATCATGAAGGCAAAATAAGAGACTTATCAAGCCATATTCCTGACATTAACGGAGACAGTATTAATTCAGAAAGCTTAAAAAAAATTGGTGCCATTGATCTGTCTACTTTACCGATTGTTTCGAATACTACTAGATTAGGTGCGTGCGTTGGGAATGTAGGAAAATTTCTATGTATTGGTTTAAATTATTCAGATCATGCAGCTGAAAGTGGATTACCAGTTCCAAGCGAGCCAATACTTTTTTCAAAAGCTACATCAGCTATAGTTGGACCTAATGATAACGTTGAAATTCCAAGAAATTCTTCTGAGACGGATTGGGAAGTAGAGCTAGGTATCATTATTGGAAAAAAAGCAAAATACATTAACGAAGATGAGGCAGAGGAGTATATCGCTGGATACTGTGTGGTCAATGATGTGTCAGAAAGAGCTTTTCAAATCAAACGAGAAGGTCAATGGACAAAAGGTAAATCATGCGACACTTTTGGACCAACTGGACCTTATTTAGTTACAAAAGATGAAATACCAGATGTGCAAAATCTTAAAATGTACTTAGACGTAAATGGTAAGAGAATGCAGAATGGATCAACTAATACTATGATTTTTTCAGCTAAACACATCGTATATTATTTATCTCAATTTATGAGTTTAAACCCGGGTGATGTAATTGCTACTGGCACACCTCCAGGTGTTGGTTTAGGCATGAAGCCTCCTGTTTTTTTAAATGCAGGTGACACAATGAAGCTAGGTATTGAAGGTCTTGGTGAGCAAAATCAAATTTGTATTCAAGGTTAATAATAAATTCATTGTAGGGTTTCATGATGGCCATTAACAATAAAAGCCCAATAATAAAAAAGTTTTAGTACCATAAAATAATATAGATATGATTAATATATTAGCTTCCTAAGCTGGAAGCTAATAATGCTCTTTTTTCAATTTCATCATAATCTTCACTGTTTGACGGGACGATCCAACTGCCGCCAACACAAATGACATTTTTTTGTTTTAACCATTCTGTTGCGTTTTCTTGATTAACTCCTCCTGTAGGACAAAACATTATGTCTGGAAATGGTCCATTAAGAGATTTAATATAATTAATTCCTCCCGCAGCTTCAGCCGGAAAAAACTTAAACGATTTATATCCAAGTTTGATTAAATTCATTATGTCACTAGAGTTTGCAATACCAGGAAGAAAAGGCATGTTAAAATCAAGAGCTTTTGTTGCCAATGAAATTGTGCATCCAGGACTTACAGCAAAAGAAGCACCTGCATTCTTAATATCTTGAAGGTCTATTTCATTTAGAATAGTTCCTGCACCAACTTTAAGATTTGGAAATTTTTTTGATGCAATCTCAATTACTTTTAAAGCACATGGAGTTCTTAGTGTAACTTCGACTACTTTAAGATTACCTTTTATTAATGATTCAAATAAATGCTCTACTTTATCAACCTTGTTGATTACCAAAACAGGCATTACAGGTGACATTGTTAAAATTGACTTAATAGAATTATGCATAACATTTCCAAAAATATATTTTTTATTTTAAGTTTGTATCTAAATATGTTGTTATACAAAAATCTTCAATAAATAATTTTAAAAAGAGGTCTTTATGAAAAT
>ENA-ORDA01001370-ORDA01001370.1-marine-metagenome-genome-assembly--contig:-NODE-1370-length-20802-cov-3.478745_pt1 | contig 20802 bp, 18 predicted proteins | sample MGYA00237778_ERZ508506 | MGnify/ENA primary metagenome ERZ508506 (study PRJEB26177, sample SAMN06267891) | marine metagenome | isolation source: Monterey Bay, California, USA | place: Pacific... | reverse complement strand
CGGGCGAATTCAAAAAATCCTTGAAAAGCTTGCCGTGCAAATCTCCAAAGTTCGCCGGCACGCTAAAGCCGTTCTGACCTTCATTGTGCTCTAGCAACCGAACACTGAAGTCATAGTCACGAACATAGGATGAAAAGTTGTTCCCCGCGATACCCTCGATGCGCCGAGTCGTCTTGTGATCCACAATGTAAGTCTTGAGGATCTCGATAGACGGAAAGTGTTCACCGGTGCCCTTGACATCGATATCGACTGAAATGATCTCAAGCTCAACTGAGTAGCGAGTCCCCTGGGGATTGTCCCAGCACGCGAGCGCATTGAAGCGGCTGTCGACCATTTTAAGCGCGTTACGCAGGTTCTCCTGCCGATTGTCGCCTCTGGCCAAGTTGGCAAAATTGGTCGTGATGCGGGTGCCGCGCGACGGTCTATAGTGCTCGTCGAATCGCACACTACTGGTCGTGTAGGTAAAGCCGTCATCCATCATTTTCATATCCCGTTGCTGAGGCTAACAATCACCGCGCTGAAGACACTGCATGCTTCGGCATAGATGGCAGTCGGTGCGGCCGGAGGGCTCGTTTTTACTGCCGTTGTGTTACCCGCTAGCGGACAACTGGTACGCTTTATACCAACAGCAATTAATGAAAAAAATTGAATATTGTTAATAAAGGTATTAACAATTCTCATAGGTTGATAGTGCGTCGCCGGTGCTGAGCAGCACTTGCGGTGGACGGTACGCACCATCAATAGGCGGCGAATCCTTACTCCGTCCGTGGCTAAGACCTTGCCAGCCGCTGATGACTAGCCCTACCAACACTCAATAGGCGCTTTTAAACTGGCCTTATTAAACAGGCACTTTGTAATCGCGAGCTAAGTCGATAAAGGCATTGAGGTATGACGTATCCTCGTCCGTTTCTCGCGTCCCTAGGTGGATTTGCTTGGCAATGCCATCCTTTCCCAAACGCACAACAGACAGCGGCAATTTGTGACAGTACTCTTCTGCTAACCACCGCGGGAGTGCTGCCACCCCGCGGCCAGAGGCAACCATCTGCAACATAATGTCTGTGGTTTCGCTGGTTTTGTGTTGCTTAGGAACAACCGCATCGGGATTCAGAAACTCCGTGTAAATGTCGAGACGCTCTCTTGCGACCGGATAGGTCAACAAAACCTCATCGCTCAGATCATTCGGTCGCGCGAAACTCTGCTCCGCCAGCTCATGCCCAACCGGTACCACCAGCACTTGCTCGTAATCAAACACAGGCACGAAGCACAGGTCGCTGTGATAGACCGGATCTGGTGTCACCAGCAAGTCGATCTCGTGATCCTGCAAGGCATCAACGCCGCCAAATTGAAACTTTTGCCTAACATCCACATCCACCCCGGGCCAGCCCGCTAAGAACGGGGACACGACTTTTAATAACCACTGATAGCAGGGGTGGCATTCCATGCCGATGCGTAACGTGCCCTGCTCGCCCTGAGCAATCTGCTTGAGTTTGTCTTCGGCATGATCAAGCAAGGGCAGCACCCGATTCGCAATATCGAGCAGATGGCGGCCAGCCTGTGTGAGGCGCAGACTCCGCCCCTCGCGGAGCCAAATGGCCGTGCCAAGATTATCCTCCAGCTTTCGGATGGTATGGCTGAGGGCAGACTGGGTCACGCAGAGCACTCCGGCAGCGGCCGTCAACGAACCGTGCTGCTCGACAGCGTGCACGACCCTAAGGTGGATACGTTCAATCATATTATTGATGAGCAAAATTAATCATTGGTTGAAAATATAACACTTTTATTCATTCGTTCGGTGTCCTAAGTTAGCTGCTCAGACACTTTGACGGTTTTATCCATGAGCTCAGCAGTCACCAACATCTCGACGCCAAGGGCCACCGCTGGCTTTCAGGTTAAGCATATCAGCCCTTTATCTGAGGCCACGTTTGAGGTTGAGTTATGTTCGACCACAGACGCAGTACTGGACTACCGAGCCGGTCAGTACTTGCGGATGGAAGTGGATGTCAACGGTGATGGTCGACGGCAATCACTGTCGTATTCTATTGCGAACAGTTTTAATCCAAGCGCGCCGCGGCGGCTGCAACTTTTCATCCACAAGCAAAATGCCTTCGCAGGCCGTGTGCTTGAACATCTTTCTAACCTCAGCAACAGCGACTCCGATTTAATGGTAACGCTCCCAATGGGTAAAGCGTTCTTGCAGACGGAACTAAATTTGCCCCATCTGCTGGTTGCAGCGGGTTCTGGTATCTCCAAGATCAAATGCCTGACGGAGCAGATCCTAAAACAACAATCCGATGCGGAAGTGAGTATTTATTGGTCCAACCGATGCGCCGCCGATTTTTACCTGCTCGACCGGTTTCAGAGCTGGGCCGATCAGCATCGTCACGTTGGCTTTACCCCCCTTCTCGAGTCTGAGGAAGCACACTGGCGGGGCCGTACCGGCTACCTTTATGAGGTGATCCAGCAGGACATTAGCGACCTAAGTGATACTCGGGCCTACCTCTGCGGTTCGCCCCAGATGGTGTACGGCACGATTGACAAGCTTCAGGCACGGGGTTTGCAAGAAGCGCACTGCTATTCAGATGTCTTTGAATACGCGCCGCGAAAGCAGACGTTGGCGGGGTAACCCGCTGAACCGGTAATGACGCTGATCCATGCGTACAGGTCTCCCTTCGCGTCGTGAGGACTGGTCTGTGTGATTGATCTGCTGATCAACGAAAGCAGTGCTAACACCTGCACGCGTGTCTTGGTACGGCCAATCGGCCTTGACATGGTAGTGATCGGACAGACTGCTTTATAAAGGTAATGGTCATAAAAATTGAACCTCCTCGCGAAGTCGCTGGCTGATCCCCACAATTCTTCGGCACCGCGCACCAACCCGGCGAACCCGCATGGGCGCGGCCCACCTTGGCCGAAAATGATTTGATACAGCGACAAAAGCCAGTCTACATTGTCATGGACCAACGCTTGAGAAATCTGCTAACGGGAGAGCATCCATGGCACGAATAATAATTAGCCTTCTTTTCTTCTTTTCGACAACTGCGCTAGGACAAACCAAGGGCAACCTTGAGAACCCAGCACAAGATTCATACATGAGTGGCATCTACCTATTCTCAGGTTGGGCATGCGATGCGTAGTTGATTGAGATTGTCATTGATGGCGGCAGCGGACTGAAAGCAGCTTATGGCACAGGTCGCGGCGATACCGAGTCAGTCTGTGGAGATTCAGACAACGGTTTTGGCCTGCTTTGGAATTTCGAGAACCTTGAACCCGGCACTCACGAAGCGGTTGCCTTCGCAGATGGCGTCGAAATCGGTCGCACCGAATTCACCACCACACAGATCATATCTGGCGGATTCCTGACAGGCGCCACAGGTGAGACTGTACTGAGTGGCTTTCCCGAAGCAGGCCGGGAGGTCTCACTTAAATGGGATCAGGCAGCGCAAAACTTTTTGATCGCTGCTGAACGGGAAGCTCTCGACCCTTTCCAAATTGGAGGCCCGTGGCATAGCACTCAGTTTGGTGTAACCGCACATTTCAGCACCATTCGCAATGGCGACACGATCGATATCACAGCCGTAGTCCACCAAGCGGGTGTCGATGGCGTCACCGTTTGGGAGGGGCCACTGCTTGGGCGCGCATCGATAATGAGCTCCCCCGAGGGTTTTGAGCCCGCTCAAGAAATCGAAATCTGGTGGACCGACGACGGTACCCGAATGCGCGTTACAGGAGTCAGCTGTGAAGGAGCAGGGGAATGCGCTCTTCTTCCCGACCAGCGATTTGCAGTAGATAGAGGCTGGACCGCCCCCTAAAGCACACGTGATTGAACCCCGCTGACCGCGGGGTTTTCTAGCGGGTGCCGAAGAAAAACAACAAATTTCAGAGTATCGGAGCCATGAGAACAGCACACAACGGTCTCCCCGCCGTTTTCCTCTTCATCTCGTACGTCGGAGCTTCGGTGCAGGCCGCGGTTCTTGAGGAGGTAATTGTTACGTCGCAAAAACGTAGTGAAAACCTTTCGATCAAAAGCGATAATCTAAGCCTGTAGTGCTGGAGAATAGTCTTTCAGCATTTTTCTGACTTCCAGCGCATGCTGCTCCTCTGCACTGATTTTGCCCCGTGCATATTCTTCTAACATCACACTGGCGTCGCTTACCTCACCCAACAGTGCCTGGTAAAGGCTAACTGCATGCTGCTCGTGATCGAGGCTTTCTGACAAAATCTGAGTCACAGAGTGATCGTTAGATTCCTCTATCTCGGCTATTTTTTGACTGGGATGTCCATCTAAGCCGGTGATTAACTCTCCTGCCTCAAGCGCGTGCTGCAGGCTTTCGGTGGCCTGCTCCTGCAGGAACTGGACGATGGGTTGCCGGTATGGGCCAATCACCATCAGAGAGCTATGGGCGTATCTCACCACACCGGCCATCTCATATTCGATGATTGTGTTCAAAATTTGGCACACCTTTTCCCTGTCCAGATTTTTCATAAGCTATTTCTCGATTAATAGAGTTTTTGTATCGAGGTATGTACGAGTGTCAAACCGTTTAGGTTTGCAAACCCACCGCTTTTTCGTGTTCAAACGCCCATATTTTTTACACTAATGCGATATCAGGAGCTCCCCTGATTCCTGAATAGGCTGGTCAGACGAACTGAATCTTGAACGATACCTGCGCAGCTAGGTATTATGCAGAGATCGCAGACAGAGAGCGTATTGCGTTCGACCTGCTTCAGCGCAAAAACCAGAGAGCTTAAGACCTATGCTGAATATTGAGGGCGTAGTGGGTCACACGAGGCATCACTCTGGATAGGGATCAACGCGTCTTGTCGTCACAGAGCCGGAGTACAGAGACCAGGATGATCTGCATCAGCCTAAACACACACAATACCCGTATCATGTCGTTTGCCTGATGGTTCGCGTTTCAGACATTCCCGAGAGCCAGATCGAATTTTCAGCGATCCGCGCCAGCGGTCCGGGGGGTCAGAACGTCAACAAGGTGTCGACTGCCATCCATTTGAGATTCGACGTCACAGCCTCTAATTTACCGGAAGCCGTTAAGTCGAAGCTTCTTGGGATGCGCGATGCCAGGATCAATACTGATGGTGTGATCGTCATCAAGGCGCAAAAGTTCAGGAGCCAGGAAAAAAACAAGCTCGAGAGTCTGGAGCGACTCGATGAGCTGCTTCAAAAATCCCAATATACCGATAAACCGAGAAGGAAAACTCGCCCCTCTAGGTCATCAGTGCGCAAGCGCCTCGACAGCAAGAAGAAGCAGGGCTCTATTAAGAAAAATCGCGGCAAAGTCGATGACTACTGAGACCCCAATCAACGACCATGAGGCTGGCGCATTTGGCAAAACGGCGTCGACTGTCGTGGCGCCTTACCAGTGCAACGCAAGCCGAGGACGATATCTTTGCGCAATCTTATGCGCATAATGCGCAGTCGAAGACAATTCCTGCTGGGCAGCGGTGCTGCCACCCTCGGCCTAGTTTTGCCAGGCTGCGATTCGCCACCGGCAGAGCGTTATGCACAAGCGGATATTGAGTTACTCGCTGAACAACGGGCGCTGGAGAAGCAAACCCGAGGCCGCGGCCCCTATGGGCGCCATGTCTATCCGGGTTATCGAGGGCTCGCTCAGCTACCGTGGTTTGATCTTGACGCTAACGGCGCCCTCCGCTGCACCGACGAGGAAGTGCCCTATTCGATTGATGTGCACTGCCATTTAGGTATGTCTGTTTTGTTCAGACCCCACCTCGATCTGCTCGCAACAACACCCCGCGTAAAACATCTACTGGACTGTGATGAATCGACGCCGGGGTGCCCCCTCGACCTAGATACTTACATTAATGGCAACTTTTCTCGGCAAGCACTCGATTATTTGACGACGGGCACCATCGCGCAGGGCCTGTGGGGTAGTGAGTCTGCCAAAACGCAGACCATTCCCAACCTGTTGCGAGAGATGGATGCCATGCGCGTACAACACGCAATGTTGCTGCCTATCAAGCTAGGACTACCTTTTGGCGACCAGCTCTTCGAGGACTGGTATGCAGCCGTTAACACCGCGCAAGCAGAGCAGCGTTTACACGTCGGTTTCTCAACGCACCCTCACGCGAATGACGCAATAGAAAAAATGCGTCAAGGGGCAGCTCGGGGCGGACGCGTCATCAAGCTGCACCCTACCGTTCAGCGATTTTATCCCGACGAGCCGGCACTGATGGACCTTTACGCCGAGGCACAAGCTTTGGGCTTGGTGGTTTTTTTCCATGGCGGCAGGGCTGGCATTGAACCCGAGTCATCCCACCGTTATGCCCTGCCGCGGCACTACGAAGCCGCGCTGGCCGAATTTCCAAACCTGCAATTTATTCTTGGGCATGCGGGCGCGCGTGACAGTGAGACGATGATTGCGCTCGCTGCACGCTACGATAACGCGTGGTTGGGTATTCATGGGCAAAGCCTGACGATGCTGGAAGCGATGATCCAAAGTACCGATGTCGATCGCTTGCTGTTTGGCACAGACTGGCCGTTTTATCATTTGGGAGCATCGCTCGCGAAGGTATTGATCACGACTGCCAAGCCCGAGCGAAAAACCCTTCGCCAAAAGATTTTACGCGACAATGCAATCCGTCTGTTCCCCGGATTATGGGATGAGCGATAAAACGCTCAGCGCATTGCTCGGTTGCCTAGGCGTCTATCGGCGCTAACGGTCATCGGTGAGGTTTGTCTCCAGAATGGCGAAAAAGTCCTGCACGGAGGAGCTTCCTTTGACCTCCCCTTTCGCATCGTATTGCCACAACCTGCCATCGAGGTCGGGATTGGCAAAGTAAACGATGCTCTGGCGGATCGGATCGGCCGATTGCTGGCTCAGGACTCGGTGCACTACCGCACCGACGGGGCGTTCTGAGTGAGCCGTGATGAAGTGCAATGCTTCACCAAAATTAATCACAAAATGATCGGGGAGCACCGGGACGTCTTCAAACCGACCGTTGACCTCAACCTGCAACCCGGGCGTCGTCGCATCGAGGATCGTGACGAAACCGTAATCAGTGTGGGGGTGTAATCCCAAATCTGGATTGCGGGTGTCGTAGTGGACGAAATTCAGAAATGCGGTGCCCTGCCCCGAGGAATAGCCGCCCGAAGCATCGGGCCACAGTGGCTCAGAAATACCAGATTGACGAAACACTTCGCGAAGGATGGCCATACCAATACGGTCGAGTTGGCGACCAAACTCGGTTATTTCTGCAGGGTAGTGCCGGTCCCAATGATGGCGGCGCAACGCTAATTTATTTTGCTGGTTGTTCTTCAGCGCGATGAATCCCTCAAGCGCCCCATACTGTTGAATGCTGCGGTAGGGACTATCTAAGGCGAGTAGCTCGCCACCAAATTGGCGAGCGTTCTCGAGGTCCAGATTTTCGGGAACTGCGAGATAAAAAATGCCGAGCTCCCAAGCGCGATCGAAATCTTTCGCGGTGGGGAACGCCAAGCGGCTGTCGCCCGCAATCACCGCAACCGGGAAATGCTCATCTTGTGACACTGCTTGGCGGCTCCAGCTCACCTCGAAACACCTCTAAAAAAACCGACCAACACCGACGACGTTAGTGCACAGCGTACTGTTTACCACACATGCTAACGGCCACTTACCGGCATGATGGAGAAAACAGACGATGTCCCACTAAACGCAGAACCCGTCGCATCAAAGCCAAAGTGTGAGACACGGTAATCACCAAGCGGCGTGCTCTGAGGTATCGCCCAGCTCAATTCGGCAACATAGGCCTGAGCGTCAAGCTGCCAGCGCACCCAGGTCGTCCAATCGCCGTCATCGGCAACCCCACGCCAGCCGCCAGGGGTTTTGCGCTCAACCAAAAGGTAGTTGCTCCGCTTAGGGAAATTGTCCGTGGGATTGGCCGACCAAAATCGCGCCGTCACCGTCTCTCCCCGTGCGTATCGGGAGGCCATTGGGGTCACTGCATCGCCCAGCCCTGCAACACCGGGTGGCGGCTTGGTCGCGCTTACGGGTAAGGTCAGGCCCACGGACTGTCCTCGCCAATCGTCGTAAGGCAAGTCGTTCGCAACGGGCGCGCCTGACTCCAGCGCTTGTGCCAGTTGACTGACAATCTGCTGATATGCGGGCAGCGTCCAGCGCCCATGCAACGTATGACCGCCCTCATACTGCTGCAGCCCATATTCCTCGGGTGTCGTGATGTACCCCGCATAGCCATTGGAGTAGCCCGCCAGCACAATGTGCTCTGCCCAATCTCCCAGCTCGCGCATGACCGTATCACGCAAGCGCCTGCCCGCCATGGTCGTCACTTCTGCGGGTATTGCGAGCAGTATCAGCTGACCCACGCGTGCCACGGTGATTGAGCGTATCTGAGATTGCAAAGGCGGCGAGCCGGTGCCAGTCTCCAGCAAAATCGCCTTGGGCGTCTGACACGTTTTCACCGGTTCGGTCCACTCGGGCGCCCTAATGATGAGTCGAATCAACCAGTCCCGCCAAACGCTCTGCTCGGTCATACCCTCGCGGAACAAAAAGTGTCCGCCCCCGTCTTCTGTCGAACCCCCGGCAAACGAGTAGCCGTACGCCGAGGGGCAGGTCGTTTGCGTGCCCGCACCAGTAAAGTCGTCGCTGACAGCATAACCACTTAAATCAACATAGAGACGACGTGCGTCGATCGTACCGGTAAGCGCCTCCTCCGCCTCATCGAACAATGTTTGCGCAACTACCAGCTGGCGCTGACCCATAATAGCCGTGGTCTCAACATCGGTTTCACCGGGGCCGGTATTGTCTAGGTTGGTATTCGGCGTGACATCCCCCGGGTCCGACTGGGCAAACGCGGCCACAAAATCGTCGGTTGACGCGTAGCGAGTGCCTTCGCGCTTCTCCATTTGCAGCGAGGCATAACCTTTGTGGTCGCCGGAAATAAGCCGGTTGTAATAGTTCATTGCCGTGGGGTGAAGTGCGTACCAATTGATCGTGCCCAGGGGTCCGTCATTACCCACAAACTTGAGTAAGGTCATGGCGTTATTGATATTTTCGCTGTAGCGGTCACGCTCACTCTGGGGGTTTTCCTGATAAGCGATCGCCGACCGATTCACCCCCGCGTCTGCCACACGGCCCTTAGAGATCAAGATGTTGCCGGGCTGCAAATCATCGTGTGCCTGAACGATCGACTCGGTAATGCCGGTAACAATCGCGTCAAAGTGTTCGGGGTAATGCCCCCCATCGAGGCCGGTGTCTGTGCGCGACTGCCAATACCCGCTGGGGCCGGCATGGGTATGGGTGGCACTGACGATGACATTGTCGAGGGTGTAGGTTTTTCCATAGCGCTGCTGCAAGCGTTCGACGACTTCCAGCGTCATGTGATGGTCTATGCTGCCTAAGTCGGCGCTGACAAATATAAGCCGCTGCGCCTCATCGTTGGCCTGCACGATAATGAACGCGCGCGACCGCTGGCGGATATGGATTCCTTCACTGATTTGATCGGGTCGACCAAACCCCCATAAGGGCATGCCCACTGCTGGGCCCGTAATATCTACCATGCCCCGTCCAACCAAGTAAGGCGTATGTGTCTGCTGCGGTTGCTGCCCCAGTGCCGGCTCCGACAGGGCGAACCCGCAAAGCAAAACAAGACCTACGCCACGATGCCAGACGCCCACCCATCGGCTTACCGCGCCGCAAATTGCCATTCTAAACTGTCATGGCGTTTGGGATGACTTTTGAGCGCGGATAAAAGTCGCCACGGCCTCGGCACAGATCTCGGGTGACTCAAGGGGCAGCAAATGCCCACCCGGCAGCGATGCGGTAGTCAGCCGTTTATTCAGTCCATTAAGCCAAGACAAGGTCTCTGGCGTCAGTATTTGCGACTGCTCACCTGCAATGATTAATGTCGGGCATTGCAGCGCCTTCAATGCTGGACGAATACGAGGCACAGATCGATACACACAGGCCTCCCACGCACCGCTATAGCGCAAGTGCTCGCGACCATCCGAGCCCAGTCGATGGCCTGCCTTCACGTAATCCATCAGCACCTCATCGCTGAGACCACTGAATACGCGCTTGCCCCGGTAAAAATCGAACGCCGCCGATTGACTGTCAAAATCATGCGGACGTGCCAAAGCGCGCTTTACGATTGGGACCGCGTCGGGTTTAAACCAACTCACCACCCGCGACCAAAACCACAATTTTGTCCGCGGCAACACCGGATCGAGTCCAATCAGGCCGCTGAATAAATCAGGTCTTTTAGCGGCAGCCAGCACCCCAGTGGCACCTCCCATCGAATGGCCCACCAACCAAACCGGCCCGAGGGACTCGCGCTCAATGCGTTGAATCAGATCATTGGCATACTCGTGCCACGACAAAAAAACGGGCGCCGGCTGGTCCGTCGTCAGCGGGCGATGCGCATGGCTCACGACCGGAGCATCCATCCTCTGCTCTAGGGCTTCGAGTAGTACACGGTAGGACCCCGGGGGGTAACCGTTAGCGTGGGAGAACAACAGCGTCATCGCACTATTATGATCGATGACGGTCGCTAACGGCACCTTTTTAGGGCCCCAATTAACGCCCCTTTTTTTACCGCCCCTTCACGATTTCTTGAGTGCTTCTTGAGTGCGGTTAACCCCCGCTAGCGCTTCGAAAATTCCCGATTCAAATCATACTGCCGCGACGCCACATACTGCTCCATCGCTTCTACTCGCGTCACCGCTGCCGCCATGCGGCCTTGGACCTTTTTAATTTGTTCACTGGGAGCGTCAGTGTAGCGGAAGGCGGTTTTACGGCGATAAACGTGACGATTTTCATCGTACTCCATCTCAACCTCTCCGCTCTCAGCAGCCGATTCAGACCAACGCGATGGGGCGGGAGCAATGGCCACCCAAGCCAATATATAAAGCCAAAACGCGAGCGCTCCCGTGAACATCAGTAAGGCCACCGCTGCTAAGCGGACGACCCAATTGGGCACGTCCCAATAACGCGCTAGGCCAGAGCAAAGACCGGCAATCCATCCTTCCGATCGGTTGCGAAAGAGTTCCATTCCCCAGCCGCTCGCTCGGCTTTCACTGAATGTTTTGCGATGATGCTGGCTCACACTCCGCTCTCCTCATTCGCTTGGCGGTCCTGCTTTTGACGCCAATTTGGGTGATCGGCCTCTAGAATCGATTCCAACGATTCAATTCGATCAACCAATTGATCGACTGCGACGAGCATTGCCTCAAGCGACTGCCGATCTTCCTCAGTCAAGGATCGACTCGATTGATTAAGACTGCGGTAATGCATGACGATCCATGTGAGGGCCACCATCAATATCAACAAAGTCATGGGCACTGAAAACAGGTCAAACGGATTCATTTCATCTCCTCACTGAACGCACGTGCCGCGATAGCACATCGGTATTAAGCGTTTGGTATCGGGCTAATCAATTGTCGATAAACAGCAAGGTTGCCGGCCGCCATTGCTGCAATAGAAAACTCGGCGGCCATTCTGCGCCGCCCTGCTGCGCCATATTGCTCTATCAGTACCGGATCGCTGAGAAGTCGCTCCATCGCCGCCACCAGCGCTTGTGCATCGCCCGGCGGAATCAATAGACCTGTCTGCTCATGCAGCACTGCCTCTGGCATGCCTCCCGCGCGGGACGCAATCACTGCCAAGCCTGCCGACGCCGCTTGAAGCAAGGCCACGCCCAACCCCTCTGTCCGCGCTGGATGGACTAAAAAATCCAGATGGGGCAAGACCGTCTCAATATCGCTCAGAAACCCGACACAGTGCACTTGTTCCTTGAGATCCATCGCGTCAATTTGCTGCGCCAAAGAGGTTGCCAAGGGGCCTTTCCCCATAATCAATACCCTGAGCTGGGGCCAGCGATCTTTCAGCGCCGCCACTGCCTCGAGCAAAACATCATGCCCTTTTCGCGGAATCAGCTGCGCTACCATACCCACGACGACAGAATCATCAGGCAGCCCAAAACGTGACTTCACTCCGGCCGAATCTGAAACAGCCTGAAAACGCTCGAAATCAACGGCACTGCGCACGCACGATACTTTCTCCGCGGGCACACCGTCGGCCAATAAAATCGTTCTTATTCCCTCTGAAATCGCAATCACTTGGTCACACAACGCATATTTAAGGCGGGCCCACCACCGAGCTTCATGATGATCAACGCGTCGCGAAATCACACAGGGCAAGCCGACCTGACGAGCAGCCAACCCACCCCACAAATCGGCCCCACGTCGCGAATGCACATGCACGAGATCAATTGAGTGCTGGCGCAATAGCCGTTTGATTTTCGGCACCACCATCCAATCGAGATCACCGCGATAACTGATCTCCTCGACTGCAACACCGCGCTCGCGCGCCGTTTTGCCAATCGCAGAACCCACTGGGCAGATGAGCGTGCTGGTGACATCCGACGACGACAACGCCTCGAGGAGGTACAAAACTTGTTGGGCACCACCATAGAGATGGCTCCCCATCTCAATATGAGCCACTCGAATCGGTGCCAAGGGATCACTCACTACAGGAAGCCAGCCGCGATTCGCTTTTGCGGCCTGAGCGGAGAGAGGCTTGGCACTGCGCAGACATCAATTAGATGAGCTTTTCAGCGGTAACCCAATCCAACGTCGCATCGAGGGCAGCACCGAGCTTTTCGATGAGCTCATCAACATGGCTGTTTTCGATGATCAACGGTGGGCACACGGCAATACGGTTGCCACCGAGCGGTCTGATAATAAGGCCATGTCCCTCGGCGGCTTTGGCACAGAACTGCCCCACCTTCATGCCGTCAAAAGGTCGCTTGGTGGGTTTATCCGCCACCAGCTCAAGCGCACCAATCATGCCAACACCGGACACTTCGCCGACCAACACGTGACCCGCAAATTCAGCCAATCGCGTTTGTAAATAGCCACCCACCTTAGCGGCATGATCAAAAATGTGGTCCCGCTGATAGATATCGATCACTTTGCTCGCGACAGCACAGCCCAATGGATGCCCGCTATAGGTGTATCCATGCCCAAACACGCCGACATCCGTTGCGGAGGCTCCGATGCAGTCCGCAATGTCTCCCTGAACAATGGCAGCCGAAATAGGCACATACGCCGATGACAACGCCTTCGCTAACGTGATCATTTGAGGCGCCATCCCCATTTTCGTCGCACCAAAATCAGTGCCTAGGCGACCAAAGCCACAGATGACCTCGTCATCCCACAACCAGATACCATAACGATCTAAGACCTGCTGTACGGCATCAAAGTAGCCTGCCGGCGGAACGATCACACCGCCCGCACCGCTCACCGGCTCGGCGATCATGGCAGCGATCGTGTCGGGCCCCTCTGCTAAAATGAGTGCCTCTAGCTCCTGCGCTCGACGCGCTACAAAATCACTTTCAGACTCACCATCATGCCCACCCCGGTAGTAGTTTGCAGAGCCGGTCCGCAACACGCCCAATGCCTCAAAAGGCAATTGAAAGTGCGTGTGGTTGGTGGGGATGGCCGTTAGCGCGGCGGAGGCCAGTGTGACCCCGTGATAACCCTGCTCACGCGCAATCACTTTGATGCGATTCGGCTGTCCGCTCGCCTCAGCGTGATAACGGATTAACTTCATCAACGTGTCGTTAGCATCTGAGCCTGAGTTACCCAGAAAAACCCGTCCATCGTTCATCGGAACCATGGCCGCCAACTTGTCAGCAAGCTCGATCGCAGCCGCATGAGTTTTACCGCCGAACATATGACTAAAGCTCAAGTCACGCATCTGCCGCTGAGCGACGTCGATAATTTCTTCGTTCCCATAACCCAGCGCCGTGCACCAGAGGCCTGCCATCCCCTCGAGATAACGCTTGCCCTGCTGATCAAAAATGTAAGGGCCTTCTCCGCGTGTCACCATCATCTGCTCTGCAGCCGCGGGATTCGTTGTTGGGTAGATCATGGCTGTCATAACGATTACTCCATCAGTACAACAATTTTTGATGAGTTTATAGGGCTGATGAAATCGCCTCTATCCCCCTACGGTGTTAATTCCAGGAGTCAGAGGCATCAACCAGCGACTAAGTTGCCTTGACCTTTTCTTTACCGCATTTCTCGCATCGAAATCGCGTCACCAACTCCCCGCGATAAACTGCAAAGGGGTCTTCTTTTACCGGGCGCCATTTGTGATGACCATTGCGGCACAGCGTCTGGTCTGATCGTCGTGGTTTTTGAAAGCGGAGTACTTCCCCCATCAGTATCAAGCGCCGCTTCGCGCATGACTGACCGCTCGCGTCCACGCCTGTAGACGTCGTCGTCGCGCACTGGTGCCGAGTCTTGCCGGAAAAGTCCGCTCAGCTTGCCAGACACGCTCGAGCGCACTTGTGTCCTGCCAAATACCGGCCCCTAGGCCTGCTAAAAAGCACGCGCCCACCACGGTGGTCTCAATCACCTTGGGACGGATGATCTCTCGACCGAGGTAATCCGCCTGCAACTGCATCAGTAAGTTATTGGCCGCCGCACCGCCATCCACTTTCAGAGTCCCCATTCTACGACCCAAATCACGCTCCATTGCGCGCAAGATATCGACGTTTTGTAACGCCATCGCTTCTAGTGTGGCGCGCGCGAGATGCGCAGCACCCGCACCGCGAGTCAAGCCCGAAATCACCCCTCTCGCCTCGGGGTCCCAATGCGGCGCACCCAGTCCGGTCAGCGCCGGCACAAATTCAACACCTCCCGAGTCAGCGACCTGCTCCGCGAGTTTCTCAACGTCTGGCGCGCGCTTAATAATACCCATCTCATCGCGCAACCACTGCACCGCAGCGCCGCAAACAAATGCACCGCCCTCCAATGCATACACCGGCACGTTTTGCCCGGGTAATTGCCATGCGATAGTGCTTAACAAACCGGCATCACTGTGCATTTTGTCGTGGCCGGTATTCATTAAGATGAACGAGCCCGTTCCAAAAGTACATTTGGCTGAGCCGCGCTCAAACCCCGCCTGCCCAAAAAGAGCCGCTTGTTGATCGCCGGCCATTCCTGTGATCGGTATCCCGTCGGGTAACCCGGGCACCCCTAAGGTCTGCCCCAGTCGTCCGCTGGTCGGCACAATGTCTGGCAGAATCGATCTGGGCACTGAGAACAGCTTGAGTAGCTCGGGATCCCAATCTAGGGTCTGCAAATTCATCAGCGAGGTTCTAGATGCGTTGGACACATCCGTCGCGTGCACGAGGTTCCCTGTGAGTCTTGCGAGCAGAAAAGCATCAATGGTCCCCGCCGCGATGTCGCCCTTTCGAGCTCGACCGCGCACGCCATCAATACTATTTAATAACCAACGGAATTTACTCGCTGAAAAATAGGGATCCAATACCAGACCGGTGCGGTCGCGCACCATGGGCTCAAACCCTTTACGCCTTAATCCATCGCAAAAACTCGCAGTGCGCCGACATTGCCAAACGATCGCATTACCGACTGGCTTGCCACTGTGACGCTCCCAAAGCAAAGCCGTTTCTCGCTGATTAGTAATGCCAATGCAGGCAATATCACTGGACTTACAGATTCCCTGACGCAGGACAGACCGAATCCCTTTGAGCACTGTTTGCCAAATGACCGCGGGATCGTGCTCGACCCAACCGGGTTTCGGATAGATCTGCGGAAACTCGGTATTCACCGACCCCAACAGCTTGCCGCGGACGTTCATCACCGCGACAGTGGTCCCGGTGGTACCTTGGTCAATCGCCAGGATCACTCTCATCAGTGATGAACGCTCAAACCGATCGGCACTTAGGCCGCGTCGTATCCTTCGATCGCTTTTATTTCGAGGTAATCAGTGAACCCGTGTGCACCCCACTCACGACCGTTACCTGATTGTTTATAGCCGCCAAAAGGCACATCAAAACCGCCTGAAGCACCATTGATGTGAACGTTACCCGCCCGAATGCGCGTAGCGACTGCCCGTGCGTGATCAAGGTCGCCGCTTTGTACATAACCAGCCAGGCCGTAAGGCGTATCGTTCGCGATCTGAATCGCTTCTTCTTCGGTGTCGTAGGGGATCATGACCAAGACGGGCCCAAAAATTTCCTGTTGCGCAACCGTCATGTCATTGCTCACGTCGGAGAAGACGGTTGGCCGGACGTAATAGCCAGACTCAATGCCCTCAGGGAGACCAGGTCCTCCGCAAACCACCTTTGCACCCTCGGCAATACCTGCCTCAATCAAGCCTTGAATCTTGTCCCACTGCACTTTAGAAATCACCGGCCCCATGGTGGTGGATTCCTCATCGGTTGGACCGATCACAACGCTGTCAGAAACGCTGGAAGCGATCGCCTCTGCCTGCGCCAGCAGGGCGCGCGGCACCAACATACGAGACGGTGCGTTACAAGATTGGCCCGTGTTGTTGTACATATGCAGCACACCGCGTGTCACAGACGCCTCTAAATCTGCGTCCTCCAAAATGACATTCGGTGATTTACCGCCCAGCTCTTGGGTGACTCTTTTAACGGTGGGGGCCGCATTCTGCGCAACCAGTGATCCCGCTCGCGTCGAACCTGTGAAGGACATCATGTCGACATCAGGATGACGAGACAGCGCTTCACCGACGGTCGGCCCGTCACCGTTGACCAAATTAAAGACGCCCGCAGGAATGCCTGCCTCTTCCATGATCTCAGCGTATAAATAGGCCGATAATGGCGCAATTTCACTCGGCTTGAGTACCATCGTGCAACCCACCGCCAGGGCCGGCGCCACTTTGCAACTCACTTGATTAAGCGGCCAATTCCACGGCGTGATGAGGCCACAGACGCCGATCGGTTCTTTGACCACCCGGTGTGGGCCCAAATCTTCAGAGAATGAATACCCCCTGAGGATCTTAGCCGCCTCAGTGATATGACCCAAACCTGCGTAAGCTTGTGCGGTGCTCGCTAAGCTGATGGGCGCTCCCATCTCGAGGCGAATGGCCTCGGCGATTTCACCGATGCGGCGCTTAAATATAGCCGCCATACGATCCAGCATCTCGGCGCGCTCTTCTGCCGTCGTCTGACTAAACGATTCAAAAGCCGCTTTGGCCGCGGCAACCGCAAGATTGACGTCTTCTTCCGAGCCAAGGGAAATGGTGGCGCAGGCCGCCTCGGTTGAGGGATCCAACACCTCAAGTGTTTTAGGTGCAACCGGATCAACCCACTGTCCGTTAATGTAAAACTTCGTGTATTCGCGCATGTTGGCCTCGATAATAAAAAAAGAGTTAGCTGTGATTTCAATCTACCCAAGGCAAAGCCCACTCTGGGTTTAGCCCGTGAGAATACCTCATAAATGGCAGGCGCATAGCGTCCCCCATCTATTTTTTCACGCCTCGAGGCAGCGCCGCAACGCGCGCTGAGCGCCGAGAGAACCAGCGACCCCCTCCTCGAGACAGTCATCCGTCTCTAATCTAGACGCAGCAGTACGCTCGATGGCCAACTGAAACACCGCCGCTTACTCTGAGGGTCTCGGCTGACGGCAATACTGGTTCCCGAGCGGACTACTCTCGCTTGCTACCGCATGCGTGTTGGCGGGACTGCAGTCCGGCTCAGCTCGCGACTTTGTAGTTCAAGGCAATGTTCTTCATACTTGCAACCTCTCATTTCCTGCGCAGGACATCTCGATGAATCAAGCCGCTGATATCGACGAACTCTCATTGTTTCGTGACATGGCGCGACGCGCGTTCGAACAGGAGATCACGCCACATTACGAGCAATGGGAAGCCGACAAGATGGTGCCTCGGACACTGTGGCATCGACTCGGAGAGGCCGGCTTATTAGGACCTGATGTCGAAGAGCAATATGGCGGCGCAGGGGCCTCGCCACACGTCACTTTGGCAATGATCGAAGAATTATCTGCCATGGGTTTTGGCGGATTCGCATCGGGCTACGGCATACACAACAATATTGTGGCGCCGTATCTCAGTCGGCACGGTACTGAGGAGCAAAAAGCACACTGGTTGCCTCGCATGGTCACCGGTGAGGTAGTGGGAGCACTGGCTATGACAGAGCCGGGCGCAGGCTCAGATGTGCAGAGCATCCGCACTCATGCAGCACGGGATGGCGATGAATGGGTGCTCAATGGCTCCAAGATTTTCATCACCAACGGCATCCATGCCGATCTGGTGATTGTGGCCGCTATTACCGACCCCGGTAAGGGCGCCAAGGGTACCTCGCTCTTTTTGGTTGATGCGCATGCACCAGGATTCGAGAAGTCTCGGAAGATAGATAAAATCGGGCAGCACACTTCGGATACAGCACTACTCTTCTTCAACGATGTCCGCTTGCCGGCGGAAGCCCTGCTTGGCGATGAGAACAGTGGCTTCATTATCATGATGAACGAACTCCCTCGCGAGCGACTTGGCATTGCAGCGCAGGCGATCGCTGCGTCAGAGGGAGCACTCGACATTACGGTGCAATACGTGCAGGAACGAGAAGCTTTTGGACAAAAAATAGGCCAATTTCAGAATACTCGATTCAAGCTCGCCGACGTCAAAACTGAGATCACCCTCAACCGCGCATTTTATGAACAGTGCGCGCGGCAGTATGCCGAGGGGCGCCTCACTGCCGATACGGCGGCCATGCTCAAACTCGCCAGTTGCGAGATGCAGTGCCGGGTCGCGGATCAATGCCTGCAGCTGTTCGGGGGTTATGGCTACACGGCCGAATACCCGATCTCACGATTTTACGTTGATGCCCGGATTCAAACGATCTATGGGGGATCATCGGAGATCATGCGCGAGCTGGTCGCACGATCGATACTAGGGCGGTAACGCAAGAAAACCTCAGGGTCAGGGCACTGTTGTTCTGCTTTGAAGCTGCAGCGCAACCCAGGCGGCGCTGGTTTAGGCGATCATCGATCGAGGTGAATGCCGCGCCTCGTGACTATGCCCTCCGCTGCTATTAAACCTGCTACTAAGAAGCCCGTTACAGCGACGCGGTAATCTCGCCTTTGGCGAACGTCATTGCGTGACCCGACAGGAAGATGCGGTCGTCCCGGCGCTCACACCACAAGGTGCCGCCACGCGCCGAGGACTGGTGCGCTAGTAGACGTTGCTTAGCGAACCGATCGGACCAAAACGGCGTTAATAAACAGTGGGCAGACCCTGTGACGGGATCCTCAGGAACGTCGTAGTGGGGCGCAAACATCCTCGACACAAAATCGTACTGATCGCCGCCCGCGGTGACAATAACGCAGTGCTCCGCGATCGCAGCCAAGGCCGCGATATTGGGCGTTAGCGTCCGCACAGACATCTCGCTGTCTAATTCATAGAGTACTTGCCATGGCTCGTCGCAAGGCCGGACCGCTGACACCACATGCGCCCCCAACGCTGCCTCGAGCCCCGCTTCGACTGTATGCGGCTCATACTCAACAGCAGGCAGATCCAGTGCCAGCCGATCACCTTGCGGTTGCGCATGAAGTAACCCTCGAAAACGGGTTTGAAAGGAGAGCGTATCGGCGGGCACCTGCATCTCACGCAATAAAACGTGCGCGGTTGCGAGCGTTGCATGACCACACAAAGGCACTTCCTCTACTGGCGTAAACCATCTGAGCTCAAAGGTGTTCGCCGCAACGGGGACGAAAAAAGCGGTCTCTGACAAATTGTGCTGTGCCGCCAACGCCTGAAGCTGATGATCCGGCAACCACTCCTCCAGTGGCATCACTGCAGCAGGATTGCCGCCAAAAGGCAGGTCCGTAAACGCGTTCACAATGTAATACGGCAGACTCATTAGCGACCTCTTAGTATTGCCAAACAACGCGACGCATGGGCTAATCCTTCTGGCTGACGCGCCCTATGCCGGTGACGCAGCCCATACCGCTCACGCCAATTCGTCTAACGTTTCCGCTAGCGCCTCGACCAGCGAGGTCATTTGCTCTCGCTGCATGACAAAGTGAGGTGCCAGTTGAATCGTATCTCCCCCGTAGCGCACTAAAAATCCTTTTTCCCAGAGACGCATGCCCACCTCGAAGGGACGTCTCAACGGCTCGCCAGGATACGATGCCAGTGTGATGGCTCCCGCAAATCCATAATTTCTCACATCGGTGACATGGGGCTTTCCGGCGATGCCATCGTGCAATAACGCTTCCCAAAATGGCGCTTCCTGAGCCACGCGCGCAGGCAACTCATCACGCACCAATATGTCGAGGGCAGCGATACCCGCCGCACAGGCGACTGGGTGTCCCGAATAGGTGTAACCGTGAGCAAACTCCAGCGCATAGTCCGGTCCACCATGCGCCATGAAGGTGTCATAAATTTCAGCCGTCGCAACCACCGCCCCCATGGGAACGGCGCCGTTGGTGATTTGCTTTGCGAGATTTAAAATATCGGGTGTGACGCCGAATGCTTCGGCGCCAGTGTAAGCGCCGCAGCGACCCAAACCAGTGATCACCTCATCAAAAATCAACAAGATATCGTTTGCGTCGCAGAGCTCACGCAATCGTTGCAAATAACCAACGGGAGGGGGAATCACTCCCGCTGAGCCGGCCATCGGCTCGACAATAACGGCCGCGATCGTGGAGGCGTCATGCAAGGTAATCAAGTCAGACAATTCGTCGGCAAGATGCGCACCAGACTCGGGCATACCGCGACAGAATTGATTCTCTGGCAACATCGTGTGCCGCAGGTGATCGACCTCTAAAGAGGGGCCAAACGGTTTTCGATTAGCGCCGATACCGCCGACCGCTGTCCCACCATAATTCACACCGTGGTACCCCTTCTGCCGACCGATGAAGCGGGTCTTGGCTGGTTGCCCCTTCAGGCGCCAATAAGCGCGCGCCATTTTGAGCGAGGTATCCGCTGATTCAGAGCCTGAGTTGGTGTAGACCACATAATCTAGCCCATCTGG
>ENA-ORDA01001363-ORDA01001363.1-marine-metagenome-genome-assembly--contig:-NODE-1363-length-20871-cov-4.585554_pt1 | contig 20871 bp, 21 predicted proteins | sample MGYA00237778_ERZ508506 | MGnify/ENA primary metagenome ERZ508506 (study PRJEB26177, sample SAMN06267891) | marine metagenome | isolation source: Monterey Bay, California, USA | place: Pacific... | reverse complement strand
GTACCAATCAGCACCATAACTAAATGCTATTTTTTGATATCCGTGGTGATTTTTAAGAATGTGGTAACATTCAAATGCTGAAGCATAATCATGTGCTTGTACAACTGCTACTTTTGTAGTACCTTCAGGTAATTTTACATCTTTCCATTTTTTAGCATTAACTAATGTTTGAATGTAATCTTGCCAAACATCTGGAACTATAAATTCGTCTGGTTCTAATTCATGAATCCAATACATTAGGCGGTCTGTATCGTATGCTTCGCCTAATTCATGGAGTGAATTGTCCATTACAATGTAACTTCCTGCTTCTCGCGCATTACGAAAATGTTCTTCATATATTTTACTTTGGTCTAATAAATGAGGTAAACAATATTCGTAATCATTGATTTCAAAACTCCTATCAAGCATGTTCATAGGTAGTTCATGCGAAATTTTAGGAATTTTGGTCATTTGCAGCTTTTTTAGATTTTTTAGACTTGCCTTTCTTTTGGTTTTGGGTTTGTGGGTGTTCTATTATGTACTTTAATTTAGCACGTTGTTTAATAGCACCCACACCTTCACCTAGACGTCGATTTAAATCATTTAACTTTTGTTGAGGTGTCATTTTACCCCATACTGCTTGCCTTTCTAAGGCTTCACTTTGACGGAGCTCTTTGCGTCCCCTTCTAGTCAATCCACTCATAGTTTATTGTTTAAAAATTGCTGTGTTTTTACCGTGTTCCATGAACTCTACTTGAGCTACCCTCACACGATCTTGGGTTTCTGTTAATACAAATCTATTTAATTTGTGAAATATAAATTCTGCGAATTTTTCTGCTCCTGTAGCTTCAACAGTACGTAATTGGATGACATCCATTATTTCCATATTTTGAAAGCCAGATAATTTTGGATCATCTTTTGCTACAATTACAGTATGGTCAAACATATAATCCATCCATGCTTTTGGTTGCATACCATCTATTAATGTTTTAGCTCGTTTCATTCCACCAAAATCCCAAACCCAATTACGTTCATCTAAATCACCTTCAAAAGTGACTCTAAATGATACTCCATAACCGTGTAAAAATCTACAGTGGGTTGATTCTGCTTTCCATTGTCTAAAACAACAACTAAATCCGTCAAATAACTTTGTACTTTGATACATAACTTTTATTTTTTATCAATATACGACCTTATTCTTGGTCGTCCAAATAATCCTTGTATTTTGTTTTTAAGATTTTATCAAAAGATTCTGCTTGTTCTTTTAATTTGTCTATTTGATCTAAACTTTCAATGTCTAGATTTTCTAAATTATCTACAAACGATAGAATTTTATTCATATCGTTTTCTAATTCTTCAGGGTTAATTGGTTTCTTCATAACTTACTTCTTTTATCTCATCACAAAAATAGAATTGATGATCTTTTTTTAATATTGTGTCACAATGCCACAATATCTTTAAAGGTTCCATGTCTCTATTAGGTTTAATACTGTGTTCCTTTATCTTTCGTTTAACTACGAACATTTTATTATTATAGTGTACATATTCCATTAGCTGTATTTTAGTCTTACTCTTTCTGAGATAGGGAGTGAATCGCCTTGTTCATCTATTCGTACAAACTTTATTTTAGTAGACAAAATAACTTTTTGGGCTCCATTGTATACACTGTGAGATCTAGCTTCCATATTTAAAGTTACACTAGTGTTACCTATTTTGTCTACACTTGCATATATTTTAATTAAAGATCCTTCTTTTGCGGGTCTTTTAAAAATACATTTGTCTATAGCTACTGTAACTACTCTTGGGGTGTCGCAAACTTGGGATGCGTAAGCTGCCGCTGATGCATCTATCCAAGCTAATAATTTTCCTCCAAACAGATTTGAATGAAATCCTAAATCTGATTTTTTTACTGGGTGTGTTGTAATTAATTCCATTATCCGTCGCAACTTACACAATCAACTGTTCTACTTCCTAAATCACCTTTTATTACTGAATCTGTTCGTAAGTAATATAGTGTTTTTACTCCTAACTTCCATGCTTCTAAATGAACTTGATTAATCCATTTTGGTGAGTCAGTTGGCGCAAACGCTAAATTAAGCGATTGTGTTTGATCAATGTATTTTTGTCTAACTGCTGCTTGTTGAACTAATGCTAGTTGGTTTGTTTCAGCAAATGTTAAAAATACTTCTTTGTCTTCTTCAGGTAAAATTTTATTCGACAATTGTTGAACTGAACCACCATCTACTAAAATTTGATCCCAAACTTTTTCTGTGTTAAATCCTCTTTCTGTAAGTAGTTTTTCAAGTTCTTTGTTTTTAACAATAAATGTACCTTTTGCTCCATTAAATGTGTAAACATTTGCTGGTTGTGGTTCAATTCCGGCAGAACATCCTGAAATACGACTGTTTGAAACAGTAGGCGCAATTGCCATTACGTGAGTGTTTCTCATACCTGTTCCTTTGCACCATAGTGGCTCTCCATATTCTAAAGCTAATTTTCTTGATGCTGCTTCAGCTTCCATTTTAACTTTAGACATTATTGTGTGTGTCCAAGCTGTTGATGCAATTGATGTAAATGGTAAATTTTTCTTTTGTAAGAATGTGTGCCATCCCATTACACCTAATCCCAATGCACGGCCTTTTTTAGCGTGATTGTGGGTGCGCCTCATTGCTTCTTTTCCGTTGGTTTTGTCAATAAATTCTTGCATTACACCATCTAAAAAGTAAGTTGCAATTTCAACTACATCTGTGTCTTTCCACTCATCATATTTGGCTAAATTTAATGAACTTAAACAACATATAAATGAATGTTCTTCATCTGTGTGTAATGTTATTTCGGTACAAATGTTAGTCATTGAAACGTTAAGATTATTCATCATGTATGCAAGAGGATTGTCTTTATTAACATTGTCTTCAAACATAATGTAAGGTTCTCCTGTTTCCATTCTTGACTTAAGAATTTCTAACCAAATTGCCATTGCATCTGGGTCTCTGTCATTTAATTTACGCATAAATGCATCGTCTACAACTACACATTGATGTAAATTTAAACATTGGCGATTTGGATCACCTTTTGGTCTTCGAATTTGTAAAAATTCTTGAATGTCTGGATGGTTAACATTTAAATTAACAGATGCTGCTCCTCTACGAACATTACCTTGATTAGTAGCAATAATTGAAGAATCGTAAATTTTACACCAAGGCACTACACCTTCAGACTTACCATTTCCTGTGATTTCTTCTCCTCTTGGTCTGATTCTAGAAACAGAAACACCAACACCTCCACCTGAAGCTGTTAATTTCATTAATTCAGCGTTAGTTAAGCCGATTCCTCTAACAGAATCTGGAGTGTCTACACCAAAACACGAAATAGGTAAACCTCTGTCTGTTCCTGTATTTGACAATACAGGTGAAGCTAAACCAATCCATCCATTCCAAATGTATTTAAAGAACTTAGATTCTAAATCAAGTCTATTTAATCTTACTGCAACAGCGTGTGCTACACGTTTGTATGCCTTTCTTGGTGTTTCTCCTGGTAAAAGATATCCTTTTGAAATGGTAGACAATGCTACTTCATCCATAAAATCAGGAAAATCTTTACCTCTCTCCCATTGAGAGTAATCTGCTACTAAACTGTTATTATCCATTGTATTTTTTTAAAATATTGATGCTGCGTCCCATTCCATTGTTCCTTTGCTGTAATTTGTTACTCTACTTGCAAAGAAGTCTGTGTGTTGTTTACCTGCGGACAAATGGTCAAACCATTTCATTCTACCTACAGCTGTCATGTCAACATTGTCTATTATAGGTGCATAACCTAAATCTCCTAATTTTGTATTTACTCTGTTTTTAATAAAGTGAATTAAATCATCTTTATTACATCCTTCTAAATCTCCAAATTCATAAACTTTTTCTATAAAATCAACTTCTAATTTTAAAGATAAAAGGGCAGCTTCATTTATTGCAGCTTCTAATTCTGGAGTCTTTAATTCGGGGTGTTCTAATAAAAGGGTTCTGAACAGCCAACAACCTGCGTCAGAATGCATTGATTCATCTCGAATTGACCATTCTACAATTTGTCCAACTCCTTTTAGTTTATTACGCATTTTAAATGACAATAAAACGGCAAAAGAACTGAATAAATTAACTCCCTCGGTGAACGCACTAAATATAGCGAGTGACTTAGCTCTCTCGTGCCAATCAACTTCTCCATTAAAACTGTCTCTTACATCCATTAATGTTTCAATTTTGGCCATTGTAGCTTCATCTTCCATAAATTCACTGAAGTCATCAAGACCCAATTCTTCATTTAATAGAGAATATGCTTCTGCGTGGATAGTTTCCATAGCACCAAATGTGGTTGCCATTGCAATGATTTCAGGTTTACGAAACCATTTTGTAACTAATCCTGTCCAATAGTCATTTACTACTGTTTCAGTTTGGGCAAAACCTTTAAGAATAGAACCAATAATGTTTTTTTCTGTTTTAGTTAAATTTTGTTTCCAATCATTAACGTCTGACATCATGGGTACCTCTGTGTGAATCCAATGTGCTTGGTGTTGTTTTAACCAATAATCATAAGCCTCTGGATATTCAAAGGGTTTATAAACGATACGCTCTGTAAGCAAATCTTTTTTTGCCATTATTTTTTTCTTTAAAAGTGAATAAATATAATATTATTTAAGAAACCTAAATTAGTCTACCAAATAAAAATGAAGGCCTTTTGAGCCTTCTTTTACTTGAGAGTGTGTGAATATACATACCAAACTAAGGGGTAAAATTAAAAGCGTTTCCAGCATTTTGTAAATTTTGTCTGTCTTGTCTAGTAAAACCACCTGGAGTTGATTGTTGGTTATCTTGTGGAGAACCTTGTCTTCTGTTGGTTACTTCAATTTTACCAATTGACGCATCCATTGTAGAATTAAAAGTCATACCATCTGCACCATATCTGTTTTTCATAATATGCCAACGACCTGTTCCATTTTCTTTGTCTTCATGGTTTCTTGATAAAGACATTGCAAAGTCTGTGATCATCATTTTAGTGTAACTTTCAGCCATTCTGTCACCTTGAATAATGTCTTCTCTTGCACCTGATCTGTTAACTTGAGATGCTGTCCAAATTGGTAATTTCATTTGTGTTGCTAATCCTCTTAATCCTGTGTAAATGTCATCGAGTTTGTCTCTTTTTTCTTTACTTGATTTAGATGTTAAAAGGTCAGCATAATCTACAATTACTAAGTCAGGATTGATACCTTGTTGAACACAATTTTCTAAATGTGCGTGAATTGTGTTTACTGTGGCTTGTCCTGCTGGATATTCTCTAATGTAAAGACCACCTCTTAATCCTAATAGGCTTTCTTCTACTATGTCTTTATTTTGTGGTAAATCACCCACAGATATTTCTGTAAAATTAGCATCGTATCTTCTACCAACATACTTTTCACTTAATTCTAATGTGTAGTGAATTACTGTGTAGCCTAATTTAACTGCTTGGGCTCCAATAGCTACTAAAGCCCATGATTTACCACCACCAGGACCACCTGCTATCATTCCTAAATCGCCTTTTCCTAAGCCACCTAACAATAAAGTGTTAATTACAGGCCATGGTGTTTCAATTGTAGATCTACTGTCTTCTCTATATCTGTCTTCTACGTCAGTTATATATTCGTGTCCTAAATCACGTTCAACACCTGCTTTAAGTGCTTTGTCAATTAAATTACGAATGTCATCATAATCACCTAATTCTAATAGATCTACGGATCTAATTAATGCATTTTTAAGTGTTTGGTTTTTACAAAAGTCAAGAAAAGTGTTCTTGATGTATTCAAGATCTTTTACTTGTGTTGATTTGTATGTTTCTTTTAATTGTTCTTTTACAGCAACTGCTTGAACTTCATTTTGAATTCCTTCAACTTCTACCTTAAACACCTCCATTGTGGGTGTAGTATGATATTCATTAAAGTAAGTAAGTGTTTTACGAACAATCCATTTACTTGCGTCAGAATCAAAATAATCAGGAGACACAATGTCTGATGACTGCTGTAGGAAATCCCTATCCGTTACTAACGCAGCTAATGCTTTTGTTTGAAACGGGTGACCATATTGTGTGAGTTTATTCATGTGTTGATTGGGCGTAACTATTTAATTTTACAAAATGTTGTGTTAACCATGCATCAGGAATTTGCAAAGCATTTCCCATACAATCGTTATTATACATTATAATAAAATCATTTCGGGAGAGCAAATCTATTGGACGACTTATCATTTCACGAATTTGTCGTTTTAATTCTCCTGAAATTGGTGGATTTTTTAAATCCATTATCTTTTCATTTATTTCTAATTGATGCTCCGACGCCACAATTCTGTCATGCATAGGTTCTTCCCCTTCTAAAGCCTCTTGAACGATGGAATCTAAATCCAAGATTTTTTCGGTAATAATGTCAGGAACAATTTTGGGTAATTTTTTAGGACCTAATCCTTTAATTCCCTCAATATTGTCTGACTTATCTCCCATTAGAACTTTATACATTAAGAAATTGTGAGCCGGTACACCATAATCCTTCATTACTAAATCGGGTGTGTAGAATTTTTTCTTAATGGGACTCCATACTGTAATGCGTTCATTTACTAATTGAAGAAAATCTTGGTCTGCTGACATGATTGTTACTTCTTTTTCTAGTAAATTATTTGCAATGTACGCTATGGTGTCATCAGCTTCAATATTATCTATTTGAACAACATTAATAGGAAGAGTACTTAAATATTGGATTAAACGTTTAATTTGGCTTTTTTGTGAAGCATGTTCTTCTTCATAATTTTTCCAAGCATCCCACCTTGTCATACGTTTACCAGGTTTTCTGTTGTTCTTATAACTTGGTAGGATTTTTCTACGTCTGGTGCTTCCACCTTTTCCATCAAATGCAACTACAACCCTAGTAGGATTAACTTCCCTTATAGAAAGTGCTAGAGACTTTAAAAATCCCATTACACCCCCTATAGGAATTCCATTGTCATTTAACATTCCATTTACAGAAAAGTTCCTAAGAAAAAGGTTTAATCCATCGATTATTAATACTCTTGAATTAGGATCTGTAGTGTCTACTTCCTTAACATCATTTAATATGTCAAATATTGATTCTGCCATTATATTCCAGTTTCGTCGATTTGTACGTCAGGATCCATTTCTTGTTCATCTTCATGTTGATATTTCATAACATATGAATCGCAAGTGTCTTTATACATTTGTTCTTTTATTTCTGGTCTTTCCTCACATAATTGTTGTAATTCTTTACCATAAAATGTAATAATTTCTCCTGTTGATGTGTCTGTGTATTTACAGATAGGTCCTGATTGTTTAACTACTTTGTAGTTTTTCATCAATTTTAACCATCCACCATAATCGTCAATACCTTGTCTGTAAAATACATTGTATCGAATTTTACGGTTTGGGGGTCCCATTCTGTTTTTTACAACAATAGCTTCAACCTCAGAACCAACAATTTCTTCAACACCGTTGATTTTTTCCTTTAATTTACCTACTTGTTTAAGACGTAATCTTACTGAAGCATGGAATTGTAAAGCTTTACCACCTGATGTTGTGTATTGATCTGCAAATGGCATTGCGCCCATCTTTTGTCTTAGTTGGTTTGTAAATACTAATAGTATTTTTTCTTTACCAATTAAGTTAGTGATTTTACGCATTGCTTTTGACAAGATAATTGCCTTATGTGTGGCGTAACCATCTTTTTCAAAGTCAGCTGCTGATTCAATTTTGGTTGTTGCTGCTGCAACTGAATCTACTACAATTGTAACTAGTTTGTCTGGGTTATTTTCTCTAACTTGTGAAATTACATTTTCAATTGCGTCAAAAATGTCTTCTACGGTTTCAAGAGGCAAATAAACCATCTTTTCAACGTCAACTCCAATTGCTTGAAGAAATTGTGCATTTAAAGAAGATTCAGTGTCAATGTAAATTGCAATACCACCCTTCTTTTGGGTGTTTGCTATAATGTGAGATGCTAACAGGGACTTACCACTCTGTTCTAATCCAGTTATCTCTACAATTTTTGAAACTGGAAATCCACCATTAGGGCGATTTGAAATGGCCAAATCTAATACTGTGGATCCTGTGGACACCCAATCGTCTACATCTGTTGGTGAGTCTTCACTACCATCTAGAAAGTAAGCGACTTTGTGGTGGGTCTTGCTAAACTTTTTATTGAGAGATTCTGCAAGAAGCCCTGTTAACTCATCTCGATTTGAGTCTGTTTTTTTCTTTTTAGCCATTAATCAAAAAGATTATCTAATTTTTTATTGATGTCTACTTTACCTTGTGATTCTACTTTTGCTGTTTCTTTACCACCATCTAAATCTTCTGGTTTTAAGAATCCATGTAAAATGTCTTTCATTTCGTCAAATTCATATCTTTTATACAACGAAATAATGTCTTTTTGTGTGTCTAAAAGTGATTCAACTGTAGTAGCTTCTGCTTCTAAGGGTGTTTGATTTGGTTTAACACGAACTGTTGTTGTGTTGAACATTTTACCAGTTTCTTTAGCAGGAATTACTTCAACTGTAATGTCACGACCACTAGCTACATCTGTAATGTCACCATAATCTTCATCTGCCATTACACCAAGTAATTCTTGATATACCATTTTACCAAATTCCCAAAAACGTACACCTTTATCTTCTTCACCACGCACATAAACTGGAGCGAAAACACGAAGTTTAGGGTATAATTTTTTAGCCAACTCCATGTTGGTTTGATCACCTGACTTACGCAATTTTGTTGCAAATTCTAAGATTGGATCAGTTGTGTCGAAATTAGACAATGCTAACATACGAGGTTTACCAATTCCAAAGTAGAAATATAATTCATTGAATGGAAAGTCTTTATTAAATTTTGACGGTACAATACGGATTTGTGATTTTGTACCTTCTTTTGGTTTCCAGAAATTTGCAGCGTAATCTGTCTTTTTTCCTCCACCTTTGTTGTTTAGACTTGCTAAACGATTTTTGATTTCATCTAAATTCATAATTTGAATTTTTATTATTAAAAAGGGTTAATTGTTTTTACTTCAGTAAATATACAAAAGTTATTTGGCTAAACCAAGTTTATTTTGGGAAATTTTTAAGAAATGTTGATTATATTTCTTACTTTAGTGTCGATACGTTTATAACCATCAGATTGTATTAGTAAAATTGAATTTCTATAATCATTCCAATTTACTGCGTATGACTTGTCTAAATAACCATTATTTAAACTCTTTATCAATTCATTTAAAGCATTAATTGTGTAAAGAGTGTTTGTTTGTTTTTTTCTATGTACCAATATTGTGTTGTTAATTAAAAATTCGCCACTTGAATTACCTAGGTCTACATTGTATGTAAGCATAATTTTTTCCCCATCCAAGCTTTCTAGGACAAAAATTTTATTAAAAAGTACAGAGTAAGATCCTTTTATTTGATCAACTGTATTTTCAATATTTTCTTCAGGGACGAATGTGCAATAGAGGCGATTGTTCATAAAAACCATATTAGTCCCCAATAAATATACGACTTCCTACAAAACCTCCAACACATCGTAATTTTTCCCTATCTTCATTTTTATTGGGTGTTTTTGGGACACTATTTCCTTAATTTTTATGAGAGTTTCTTTACCATCTGATTTGGAAAAGTCAAATAAAAACGAATCATACACATATAATATTAAGGTAGACTGTTTGTCTTCCAAATATTCATTCAATTCTTTAACAACCTGCATGTTGGTTTCTGTTTCATATGCCTGTATAAGATAATTAAACAATTGTTGACGAGTTAATTTAGGATGGTTTTGTTTTTGTATTCGCTTTCCTAACGTAGTTTCAACATAACCCATTCGATTAAACATTTCCCAATTTAAGTCTATATATTCTTGTGCTCTACTAAAATACGGATGGTGTAGGTTTTCTTTTCTAATTCCCCCATACATCTGTTTGAATGTATGTTCTTTAGGATTGATGTCAGGGTCATTGTAAACTTCGCTTAATTCTTCATAAACGTCTGCTTTAGAAAAAGAAAAGCCTACCATGTCCGCAATCAGTCGTGGATGGTAACCACTATAATCTACTTCAATTAACAGGTCATTTTTAGGTTCAAATGATTTTCTTTCTCCCGTTTTGTGTTTTAAGCCCATAAAACTTAATCCGTTGAAATTGTTTACAGGCCTTCCGGTTGTTGTGTATGGATTATACCATCCGTATATATTATTGTCTTTGGTTGAATGTTTGTCGCATGTTAATTTAAAGTAGTCTTCAAAATGATCGTTAATTTTAATTGAATTTTTTTCTATGTGGTATAAACTTGGTAATATTATCTCGTTGTATAGTGAATCTACATTCTCGCTAAGTAGTGGAATTAACGCATTTTTTCTCAATTCACACCGCTCGAAGTGTTTGCCAATAGGAATCATTTTATTTACCTTTATTTGTGGGAATTTACGGTAATAATGATTGTGTGCTTGTGTGTTAAATTTGTCGTCGAATGGTAAGTTGGTTTGTTTGTAATGTAAGTGTTGTATATCCGTATGAGGGTTCGTGGGGTTGATGTGACGAGTTGCTTTAGAATCTTTTGTAAAAAACGACTTTTCATTTATCCACTGCCAAACTTCCTCTTTGTTTAAATTTATACATTCTGGGTGATTTAACGGAAGTATAAAACCTTTACGATCTAAAGAAGAAACGTATATTGCAATTACCTCTGCAAGGGCAGGGTGAGTATTGTCATTTCCTAGGACATAGTCAATATAGCACTTGTCTGTGAGAATGTCGCGGATTTCTGCGAATTGGTCGGGTGTTTCGATAAGATAGAACATACCTTATCAATGTACAAAAACTAATACCGAAAGCCACCTTTTACTTCAGGTGCTTTTAAATTGTTTGTAGACTGTTTTAATTCTTTTCTGTTGGAATCAAAGGTAGGGTTAAATGTGTTTGGGTTTTTACTGTAGTATAAAGTAGCATGAGGTTCTTCTGTGTGTTCAGCACCTACCATAGGTTTGCTTTCATGTATATGGTAGGGGCCTATATACTCTCTTCCATCTTCATAATATAATTCACCTCCAGGGGTTGTTAATATATTATCTATTTTTTCAAATTCGTCTAATTTAGGAAAGATTATAGACACAAAAGGGAATGTTCTTTCTAATATCTGGAGGTTTATAGAGTTAGATGTGGTTGTTCCATTTTTTAAATTCCAGGTAAATGATCCTACTTCATATAAGTTAAAGTCGTATGTTTTTTTTCGTTGACTAATGGAATTAAATATATCAACATCTACCTCCATATAACCTCTAGGTTCATTTACTTTTCTAGCAAAGTATCTAGTGTAATAACCTCTGGTGTAATCTTTGTCTGTTGGGATTGATTTTGAGGGATATACTGATTTTACTTGAGTTTGAAATTTTGTAGTTTGAGGTTTTAAATTACTGTATAATCTAGAGTTTCTATTATTGCCTAATCTATTAGTAGAGGGGGGTATTATTAATTCTTCATTTAGTTGTTTGGGGTCACTTCCTACATAAAATTTTCCATTACTCAATTCAATGTAATCGCCTACATAACCTTGGTTAGTAGATTTTATTATAAATTCCCCACCAGGTGTGTTTAGTTTATTTATTTTTGATTCAGGTATGTATGCCATATTTTTAGTTTTTGTTAGAAGCTTCTAAGAACATCTTCTCTCATCCATCCTATTTTTACATCGTTTTTCCCACCTTGAATACTTTCATTATTAATAGTATATTGAGTATTTTTATCTGGATCTTTTACATCATCCCAATCATCATTAAAAGTTTCTTTATCAAAATTAATGTTATTTTCAAACTTTATTAAAAACCATAACCATTGTATAGGTTTTTTATAAGACCATAATATTCCTTCAGGGATAAAATAATAATCACCTTTTTCAAAATCCTTTATAGTATAAGATTTTTTACCAAAATTATTAGAAGCATTGCGATTTGTTATATTAGGGTCATAATAGGTAGGAGTGTCTTTATTTATAACTACTTGTACAGGATATTTTGAGTCTTTGTACACTACTTCAAAATTTTTACCCTCATAATCAGTTTCGGTTCTCCATTGTAATACACTCTTATCATCATCAGTTAATTGTTGTTCTCCAAAACCTGATTTTATTTTAATGTTACTTTCTATAGAGGGTGCTAGTTTTTTATTTAAAACTATCCCTAACTTAGTACCTACAGGGTTTTTAGTAGCTACTCTTATTATGTTATTATTAAATTCTGTTTCATAATCTAAGATAGGTTCGGTTCTTACATTAGTGGGTGAATTGACTTTTAAGAATATTGGATTTCCTTCAGATAAAGAAGTAATGTTGGGATCTGCTGCTATTTGAGAAGAATTTGTGTTTTCATCAGTAAATTCATAGTAGGAAACATCTTTTGTTATACCTGCTGTGTTAGCTTTAATACCAAATTTTAAATCATCCCATTCTTCTTTTTTAGGTAAATCTAATAACATCATTTGTCCCGAAAAATCAGTTGTCCAATCTTGTCCCGCTGTAATTTTTTGACCTTCGGTCATTACAACAAATGCTATGTCATCTTCTTGATATCCTTTAGGGAGGAACTTATTATCTATTTTAAATACATTACCTATTACTAAACCACCTATACCGTCTATTTGGGCATTAAATTTTAAAGGTATTACAGTAGATTTACTAATATTAGAGGGTGATTTTTTTCTAAACCCTTTATATATTTTATCGTCTTTTTTACTTTCACTATATCTTAATTTTAATGAAATAATAGATGATTCTATATTTTGTATGTATCTTTTAGCAGTGGATATTGCTAATTTTTCAGTACTTCTACCCTTATTTAATGATCCAGGAGAATAGGCTCCCCTTAACATTTCTTTTTTATAATTATATAAAAAGGATAACATTACTTGTAATTTTTCTAAGTCTTTATCATATTGGTTACCTTTTTTATTTATATTTGCTCCATTTTCTTCTTCTTCTTCTTTAAAAAATCTATATTTTATATTTCTATTAAATGCCGCAAATGATACTGCATCCAAGTCGCCTATTGAATTAGGTGATTGAGCGGCAATTGCAACTGTAGAACTTAATTTACTGTCTATTGTAGTATTATAATTAAAATCTCTTACTATTGATTCTTTACCGTGAGTTTTAAATTTATATAGATCTTCTGGTTGTAGACTTGTATTTGATTGTATGTCTATTATTCTTAGAATATTCCCTCTAGTTTTTTCTGTGTGTATAATAAAATTATGAGTACCTACACATGCATTATTTATGTCTTTTTCCCATATAGTTTGTAAAAATGTAAATAAATTAAAATCTTCATTTATTTCATCTCCTTTATATCTTGTCTTTTTATATAATTCTACTAAATAATCTAAACCAATAAAAATATCACTTATATTTCTCTTGTTGTCTACTTCTACTATTCGTTGTGCATTTTTAGCATTATTTATGTCTTTTTCATATATAAATTTTCTATTTAAATTACCACTTAATTTATCTAATTGATGGGGTAGTAAACATATAAAGGGCTCTACACTCATATCCATTAAGTCAGATATATTTACTTTTACAAATTCTGAGAATCCTTGTGTAGTAAACCTACCATAACTGGATATTTCTGAGTCTATTGGAATTTCAGTATGAGCATCATTTTTAAAAGTATATTTAGAATATTGTAAGGGTAATTTTGGTCCTGTGTTGGGTGCTTCATCCAACCATGTAATTTCAGTAAGAGGAGATATTTTTGCTCCTTCTTGGTATGTATTAAATACTAATTTATTTAAAAATATAGATAAAAGTTCCCATTTTATATAATATTCAGCTGATTTAGCACCTGTTCTGTCAACTTCTTCGTCTCCTTTTAATCCGAGAGCTTCACCTTTATATATAATGTAGGGATCTAATATTTCTTTAAGATATATAATTCCTTTTTTAGTTTCTTGTTTTAATGTTTGAGTTTTTTCGTTAATGTCAAGTTTTTCTACTTCTTCTTGTTCCGATAAAAAATCTATGCTTGTACCTTGTTTTCCTAGTTCTGGAACTATTTTATCATTTATTAATTGAATAAATTTTGCGAGATTGGGGGTAAATTTGGCATTAATTTCTATATTGTTAGCCCTTGATGTTACAAAATCATTATCTAGTGTGTCTATGATTTCTGCCCATTCTCTTAACATTTTTAATATGAATTCAAGATTGTCTACTTCAACATTAGTATCGCCCACTTCATCTTTAAGAGTAAAACCACTACTTTTACCTTTTAAACCTTCTAACACTTCACCCATTGCAGCTAATTCAGTAGTGCAATCGTATCCACCATCAGGTCTAGAAGTGATTTCAAAATTTTTAATATAACCTATAAATCCATCATAATTGCCTCCTGCTGCTTTAATTCTATCATGGATAATTTTATTTATTTCATTTATAGAAGAATTTTGATCAAACCATTCCCATAAGTAAGGAAAATAACTTTCTCTTTTACCTAAATTACTTATGTAGGGGTCCCAGCCCCATTCTAAAAGAATGGGCATTCCTGGTCTCATGTAAAGAGTATCTAAAATATCAAGTTGACTTCTATTATGACATACAAAATTGATTTTAGCATCTCTTAAAGAACCATAAGCTGTTTTTGTTCTAATTTCGGCATCTATAATTCCCGGCATTGGTACTATACCAAAACCGTCTGCTGCCTCTGAACGAATGTAAGAATCACCGTATGCTGAGCCATAATCTGCTTCTTTTCCTTTAGTAAATTGTCTTGTGCCTTTACCTCTAGGAATAACTTTAATGGGATTTTCAGGAGTACCTTTATCATTTCCTCTATTACTTATAAAATCAACATCCTTAGCAGGAATGCCTCCTTCAAGCATATAACGAATAGCTAACCCTTCTTCTAATAAATTTTCTCCTTTTTTTTCATTAGCGTTTAATAAATTATTTTCAGCTTTTAAGTCAGCACCTGAAGACATTCTAATAACACATTGTCTTGAAGTTGTATTAGTGTAAAAGGCACCAGCATCAAGAGTAGGGGCCTCACCTATAAAATCTTTAACTTTAGGTCTACCTAATAGACGACCTGAATTTTGATTTAGGGCTGCTTCTCTTATTTTTAATTGATTAAAAACAAAATCTCGAAAGGTTTCTTTAAATATTGACATAACTATTTATTTAATGCTTCGAATGATTCTATTACACCTTGAATGTTGTTAGGAATTCTTATTTCCATACCTGGATTTAAATTAAAACTGTCTCTTCTTATAACATCTGGGTTAGCTGTAGTAATGATCCACCATAAATCCACATTTCCTAAAAATTGATTTGCTAATGTGTCTAATCTATCACCTACAGTTGTGGTAACATATAAATCATTTATAGATAGGGGAATTTCGGGGTATTTAAGATTTCGATAATAATTTTTATTATCGGTTCTTTTTTTTGCTATATAATTTAGTCTACTAGGCATTTGCTCCTGTTAAATTAAAAAATTGAGAATTTATAGATTTTTCTGGCATAAATTGGTGAATTGGGGTAAATTGAACATTTACATCTAACACATGAGGTAACATTAATATATTTTCATTATTTTTAATTTGCCATGGGTAATCTTTTTGCCATGATAATGCTATTGAATTTAAAACACCTGGTACTCTATTACACCAATCGCCTACAGTTAATTTTATGAATGGTGTTCTCATTCTACCTACATCACTATATTCAGGAGTAGTGTTGGAAACTAAATAATTTAATTTAGTATATAGAGGAAGCATTTCTTCTTTTGATTGAGCCGCAATTTTAAATTGAAAATCTATATTACGTGTAAATCCATTGTAAGTGTAGAACGTTTCTCCTCTACCATTATAGTTAAAAGAATTATGACTTGCATTATAGTTGTCATTAAAGCTATCTAAAAATGCTTTAAATACAATATAATCTGACTTTAAAGGATTATCTGTGTTAACTGCTTCAAATCTAAAAGGAATAAAATCATCATTTCCAGTATATGCTGATTGGTCTTTTTGGATTTCTTTTAAATTAACAGCATCTGATTCTCCGTTATAACTTACATGGTAAGAAGTTATACCTTTGGTGTATTTAGATTTTTGTTTTTTAGTATTAAGAGGGTCATGAGATAATGTTAGGTATTTTCCTCCTATATTTCTAGGGGGTAATAATTTTGATAATTTATCTAAAGGATTTTCTACTTGATCTTCTTCAGAAACTACACCTTCAGCTGAATCTCCCATTAAACCTGGGTCTGTTCTATTAGCTAATGCATCTAATTCTTCTAATTGGCTGTCAGTAACTCCATCAGGAGATGAAGGGATTTGAAATTGAGATTGTATAGATGTGTTTACATATTTATTAATAGTAGTTTGACCTAAACCATATACTGAATCTGGTCCCCCATTATATTCAAATAAAGTATTATTTGTAGGATCTACATTTATTATATGGTTATTTAATAATCCTATTAATCTATTATTAGATGTATTTTCTTTAGTTAATTCTATATCACTAGTATAACCTTCAAATTTAGAGGGATCTGATAAAGGTGTTAAGCCTTCTCTTTTAAAACGAATACCAGCGGCTGACCCTGCTATTGATGCTAAAGTATTTGCCCCTAAATTATAAATCCTTTGATCTGATTTAGATCCTTCTAAATCTGAAATAAAATCTCCTATTTTATCAAAAACATTATCACCTTCTTCACTTTCAGCTTTAGCCTTTGTTCTAATTATAGGATTCGATAATTGTAATCCTACTTGTTTAGTTAAAAAACCTAAACCTTGAGGTGTTATTAAAAACTTAGTTATTCTTTCTACATCTTTAATAGACCTTGCAGTTGCAGTAACTATACCCCCTCTAATTAATCCATCTGTAAAAGAATCAACAATATTAGTATTGATTTTTTCTGATGTTACAAAAGGTTGGTTACTAAAGTCTTGGTTAGGTCTGTCAAAAGCAGTACCTTTACCAAAATCTAAATTTTTTAAATCTGACTGAAGATCTTTTAATGCCATTATTTGGGTAGATTATCTATATATTGTGAAAGAATATCATTTCCTGCTGGATTACCTGAAATGTCTAAATTTGATGGAAATAATGAGGGCCAAGTACCTCCTGGTTGTCCTGCTCCATATTTTGCTAATGGGTTTGTTTGACTTGTGTAGACACTTTCTAAATTTCTTTCATGAAGTGTGTCTATCTGATTAGGTTGAATTGAGGGTTCAGGTCCTAAAGCAAACATACTAGGAGCTATGTTATTAAAATGTCCTACCATTTCATCTTGTTGTACTCCATCTGGACTTAAAACTTGGAAAGTCAATGAATCTTGTATTTCAGGTTTTGCAAATTGACCTACTAAATCTAAGTTACTTTTTCTATTTAATAATGACATAATATTGTGTTTTAGTTATAAATATAAAGTTAAGCGAACCTCGTTTGATGTCTTGCATCACTTTGATAAGAACCATGATTGGCTGATTGGTTTTTAGAGCTAAATGAATCGTGTCTAACTGAAGTGTTAATTTGAACTTGAGACATTGCGCTAGCCATTTTGTTGTAGTCGAATTTTTCTCCTCCACCACTACCACCACCTAAGTTGGTTCCTGCTATTATTGAATCATCTTTGTTTAATTGGATTGATCCTTTGGGGCTACTAACTACCATTCCCCCACCAGGGCCTATTACACCATCATCCATAGAAGTTACAAGATTTTTCATGGCTCCTATTGCTGCTATGGCTAATGGTATTCCTAACCCCATTGGTACAGTAGCAAACGAACTAAAAATACCATAAGCTGCAACTGCCCCTACTATAGGTGCAAGTCGACCAAACATTCCCAATAATCCTCCTACTATATCTGCGGCAAAAGCTAAACCATCTATAAAAGGTGTTACAACAACCATTATATCACTGAATAAGCCTTTTAGTTTTTCAACACTTGCTGTGAATTTTTCTTGGGCTCCCAAAGCTTTAAAATTTTCATATGCTGATTCCCCCATTGTATCCCTAATTTCTTTAGATGATTTGCCTTGAAATTCTTGTTGTTGTACAATTGATGCTAATCTATCTCTACTTAATCCTAAAGCTTCAGCTATCGCTTCTTGTTCTAATCTATTAGCAGTAGTCATAAAATTATAATCAATTCCTTGTGCTGTTACTTCATCTGCTACTCCTGCTAAATCATTATTTAAAGCAAGTAATCTCGCTCTTTCTAAATTTAATTGTTTTCCTGTAAGTAATTCTGCATTTAATTCACTAGAAATAGAAGATTCAAAATTTAATATGCTTCCTGCTATGCCATCTATGTCTGATAATTCAGCACCTAATTGTTTAGCTGATATGATAGCAGAACCTATTTCTTCAGCAGTACCACCTAATGAAACTTGAATAATTGCTGTTGTTTTAGCTATTTCATTAAATATTTGTTTAGCTGATAATGCTACATTTCCTGATTTAATTTGGGTGGTTAATGAGTCTGCTAAATTTGCTGCTTGTTCTTCTGTGTTGTCACCTTGTAATTTAAATAACATAGTAAGTTTAGCTGCTTCACCTGCTGCTAAGCCTAATCGTTTTTCTAAATTAACCATGGTTTCAAGAGTCTGACCTGAGTTGTCTACTATAAAGCCTAATTCCTGATTCATAGTAGAGAAAGCTTCTCCAATTTTTTTAGAAGTAATAAAGACATCACCACTAGAATTAGCTATGTCCGTCATTTCTTCCCTTATTCCTACAGCTGAGGAATAACCTATCCCTAAGTCATTTTGAAATTTTGTTATAGCTGTGCTGTTTTCAAGCATTGCCATTAAGTAAGTTAGGGGGTCATTCAAATTACCCATTATGCTTTTACCTACTCCTTTTACAACAAGACCAAAACCTTTCATTTTATTAATAGAACCAGTTTGGGATGCTAATTGATTCCTCGCATTATCTAATATTGAACTAGTATCTCCTAAAGTACCACCTAATAATTTATTCATTACACTCACAGATTTACCTGCAAGGCCTAAGGAGTTGTCTATTTTTTCAGCTAATTCTAATTCTTTAAACTTACTTTTTACAATTTCATCTTGTATATTTTTAGAATCTTTTACTATTTTACTAGTTTTACCCCCTGTTTTTTCTATAGAGATGTCTAATTTACTCTGAAGTTGTTTAGCTTTATTATAATCGTTTTGGAGGGATTTAGTAGAAGCAAGACCTTGTTGTTGTTTTGATAAAAAATCTAATGCTTGGGATGCTACTTTTCTAGTTAAATCTAATTGGGTTTTCCCTTCTTCATTTATTTTACTTTTAAGGCCTAATTCTTCTTTAAGAGCATTTACCCTTTCTTGGGCAAATTTATACTCTTCTTTAGAAATATTTAAATTATCTTGTGGGTTTGAATCTTTGTCTTTTTTAGCCATAATATAGTATTATTCTATAATAAATATGAAAAAAGAAAAGACATCATACGATGTCTTTAATTTAAAAATTATAAGTTGAAGAGGGGGTTATATTGGGCCCTTTTACTTTACCATCACCCACATTTGACTTACCTTGTTGTTTTTCTATCTCTTCTTGTTGTTTTTTATTATGTTCATTAATTTTTTGAATATGAAACCTTCTCATCCAAATAGGCATGTTGTAAACTTCTGAGTGTATAAATCCACCACCACCATGGTACACTAGATCATGCAATTGGGAAAATAGATTAGATCTATAGCCGGGCGTCAGGCCAAAAAAAGCTAACTCCGATAGGTATAGGTAATTTAATTATATTACCATTTCTATCTTCATGTTCGAAATTTAAATCTGTGTCTGGTTGTATGTCAGTTATGTGATTTCTTAATGCTCTAGAATCAATAGCTAATAATTTAGTGTCTATAAATTCCCTAATTGTTGATTTTTCATAATCACCATTAATTGAAGTGATTAAGTGTTTTAATCTTGTAGAAATTTCTGTAGATGAATTTTTGTTAATTTTTCTTAGTCCTTTGATTTCACTATCAATGGCCTTTTCATCTTTATGAGATAAGAATTTAAAGGTAACCCCTACTTCAGATTTAGGTAAAGTAAATGTAAATTCATTTTTATTTTCTTTAATTATAGATTCATCTAATGGTTTATCATTTATAGTAGTTAAATCAACTTCTATTTTTTCCCCATTATATTCAAATTCATAATCTTTACCGTACCCCAAAATACGAGCGGCTACTAATACCGCATTTTTATCACCTATTAATAAATCTTCATAATTAATAGGAGTAACTATAAGTGATTGTAGTAATTTGTCTATGACTGTGCCATTTTCAATTAGATTTTGGTTCGTTAAGATGTCTTCTTCACGAGCAGTCATATATTTCATTTCGATTTCGCCTTTTTTTAAAGGACTTCCTTCTGGGTATAATAAACCTTTAGAAGGTAGGGTAACCATTTCGGTTGGGAATTGTTGTTCCATAACTTTTTTATTAAAACTTGTTCAGATATACATATATAAAAAAAAGAAAGGACGTCATAAAATGACGTCCAGCCTCGCAACTTCGGGAGAGAAGTATATTTTTAGTAATTTAGGATGGCGTAATCCATTACTATTGTTAAGTTAATGTTTGCTGGAGAATCTGATGCCCAATCCATGTCACCAAAGTTAGCATTTTGTACATAAGCACCTTTTAAAATCCATTCTTCAACTATATCACCTACAGGTCCTAATGCATTAATTCTAATATCTTTTTTATAAAAATCAGAATAACCATCTCTACCTGTAACTGACTCATGGGACAAACGAACCCATTCCATTACTGCTTGAGCACCTGATGGTGTTACTGGATCATAAAGATCACATGTAATGTTTTC
>ENA-ORDA01001362-ORDA01001362.1-marine-metagenome-genome-assembly--contig:-NODE-1362-length-20880-cov-4.360237_pt1 | contig 20880 bp, 18 predicted proteins | sample MGYA00237778_ERZ508506 | MGnify/ENA primary metagenome ERZ508506 (study PRJEB26177, sample SAMN06267891) | marine metagenome | isolation source: Monterey Bay, California, USA | place: Pacific... | reverse complement strand
AAAAACGTGATGAAAACGTGATGTAAATAAACAAATATCATATATAAATGGATATAAACAGCTATAGTAGATTCGCCAAAATACCAGAAACAGAAATCCCCTCTTCTCGAGGGGAAATCGCTGTTTAAAGTGCGGAGAGGGTGGGATTCGAACCCACGAACACCTTACGATGTTACTTCCTTAGCAGGGAAGCGCCTTCAGCCGCTCGGCCACCTCTCCAAAGTTTGAAAAATTACATTAATAAATTAACAATTAAAGATTAATCAGAAAATGAGTATTTATGTTTTTAAAAAAATTTACCTAATCTTTTTGCTTAGTTTTGATATGATACTATCTAAACCTTCACCTGAGACTGAAGATATGACATTTACCTTATTAATAAATTTTCCCCATTCGTCAGATAAATCGCATTCTATATCGGCCTTAGTTCTACAGATTAGAATCGGTTTGATAAGTAAATCTGGATTAAAGTCTAAAACTTCTTTTTCGAGAGTTTTAAAAGTTTTAAACGGATGAGGATCTGTACTATCAATAAGGTATAGTAATACTTTATTTCTTTCAATATGTTTTAAGAACTGTATACCTAAGCCTTTTCCTTTACTTGCACCCTCGATCAAACCTGGTATGTCGGCCATAACAAATGAATTATACTCACCATACTTTACAATACCCAGATTTGGCTCAAGAGTAGTAAATGGATAATCCGCTATTTTAGGTTTTGCAGCTGAAAGATGAGCTAAAAGTGTCGACTTCCCTGCATTTGGCAGGCCTACTAAACCTACATCAGCAAGAATTTTTAGCTCTATTTCATATGAGCCAGATTCTCCTGATTCACCTGGTTGAGCTTTTCTTGGTGCTTGATTTGTCGAAGATTTAAATCGAATATTGCCTTTACCTCCGCGCCCACCATTACATATTATAATGTTTTCACCACTTTGAGTTAAATCACCTATAACTTTCTTAGATAACTTTTCAATTATTAAAGTACCTACAGGAACTTTGATAATTTTATCTTTTCCACTTCTCCCCGTTTTTCTGGAACCACCTCCACTAAAACCATTTTCGGCTCTATATTTTCTATTGTAACGTATATCTTGAAGTGTTCGTAAGTTTGAATCTGCCTTAAAAATGATATGTCCTCCGCGGCCACCATCTCCGCCATCTGGACCACCTAAAGGAATATACTTTTCCCTTCTAAAGCTTACAGCTCCTTTTCCACCATTTCCCGCAGATAAAGAAACTTCCGTAAAATCTATAAACATTTTCTGCTAAAAATTATTATATCAATGAAAATAACAGTATCACTTGAAGTTATACATTAATTGATAACACTACATGTTTGAAATAATTTCATCACCAAATTCAGAACACTTGAGTTTCGTTGCACCTTCCATCAGTCTATGAAAATCATATGTGACGCGCTTATGCGAAATTGCTCCTTCGATTCCCTTAACAATTAAATCTGCAGCATCTTGCCATCCAATATATTCTAGCATCATGACTCCTGATAATATCACAGAACTTGGATTAACTTGGTCTTTACCAGCATATTTTGGTGCAGTTCCATGCGTTGCCTCAAAGATAGCGTGACCACTTGTGTAATTAATGTTAGCTCCAGGTGCAATACCAATCCCGCCCACTATTGCAGCTAGTGCGTCAGAAATGTAGTCACCGTTCAAATTAAGAGTAGCAATAACATCATATTCACTTGGTCTTAAAAGAATTTGCTGTAAGAAAGCATCCGCAATCACATCTTTTACTATAAGTTCCTTACCATCCTTTTTAATTACTTGCCAAGGCCCCCCATCAAGATCTTCTGATTTGTATTCAGTCTTGGTTAATTCATATCCCCAATCTCGGAATGCACCTTCAGTGAATTTCATAATGTTTCCTTTATGAACGAGTGTTAGGGATTTCCTATTGTGTTTAAGTGCATCTTCTATTGCTGCTTTAACAATTCTTTCTGTTCCTTCTTTAGACACAGGCTTGACACCCAAACTAACTGTATCTGGAAATCGAATATTTGTTACACCCATATCATCCATTAAAAAAGATTTAACTTTTTCTAAACCTTCACTTCCATGCATCCATTCAATACCAGCGTAAATATCTTCAGTATTCTCTCTAAAAATTATCATATCAACTAAGCCAGGTTCTTTAACAGGAGACGGTACACCCTCAAACCAACGAACTGGACGAACACATGCATATAAATCTAATTTTTGCCTTAAAGCTACATTTAAGGATCGTATACCTCCTCCAACCGGAGTAGTCAAGGGACCTTTAATTGCTACACTATGTTTTAAAATTGTATCTAATGTTTCTTGGGGAAGCCATTCACCCTTTTCTTTAAAAGCTTTTTCACCAGCTAAGACTTCTAACCAGTCAATTTTTTTATTTCCACTATATGCTCTTTCAACTGCAGAGTCAAGAACACGAACGGCGGCATTCCAAATATCTGGTCCGATACCATCACCCTCAATGAATGGGATAATTGGGTTATCTGGGACGATTAAACTACCATTCTCCATAGAAATAGACCTTGATGAACTCATTTATTATTTTTCCTTAATTGATTTATTTTTTTTACCAACAACATTTTTTATTTTTTTACTTCCTACTTTAGAATCGCCTGCTTTATCTTTTGATTTATCTGAATTCTTCTTTCCATAATCCGTCAAATAAAACCCTGAGCCTTTAAATATTAACCCAGTTCCACCGCTTACTAGGCGAGTAACGTTTTCACCATCTGATACACAATCAGGATGGGAGGTTAAAGCTGGGCTAGACATTGATTGAAAGTGTTCAAACTTGTCACCACATATATTACATAAATAATCGTAGGTCGGCATTTGATAGATAATTGTCTATATTAGATAATCTAAATTAGATTATTTTAACTAGAAAATTTAGATAATAATGCATCATTTACGGAATTAGTGACAAATGGGCTCACATCACCACCATTCTTCGCTATCTCTTTAATAACACTTGAATTAAGATGTATATATTTTTCGTTAGGCATCATAAATAAAGATGTTATTTGAGGGTTCAAGTGAAAATTCATCATAGCCATTTGAAATTCAAATTCAAAATCACTTATATGCCTCATTCCTCTTATAATTGAACAAGCATTAATTTTTTTTGCATGATCAACAACTAGTCCATCAAAATAACTAACCTTAATATTTTTTATATTAATAACAGAATTTTTAATCATTTCTACTCGTTTTTCAACAGAAAAAAGAGGCTCTTTTTTACTATTCATTGCGACAACAAATTCTAATTCATCAAATAGTTCAGCTGTTCTTTTTGCAATGTCTAAGTGACCGTTATGTATTGGATCAAAAGTACCAGGGTATATAATTCTTCTCATTTCTTCTCCCATGTCAACAGTCTAGACTTACCATAATCAACAATTTTAGCTCCATACACAGGGTCCTGATCCTTAGAACATTCCAAAATAAACTTACCTCCATTATCTAATAATATTGATACTTTTTCAACCAGTTTTAACAATTCATATTTTTTGTACGGTGGATCTGCAAATATAAGATCAAAAGCCATTGGTGATTCTACATAATCAAAAACATTTTTTTGTATAAAGTTATATTCTGGACCTTTAAGTAGAGCCGCATTTTGTTTTAACAAATGCATAATCCGATGATTATTTTCAACAAAAGTTACCGAATTACTACCCCTGCTCGCAGCTTCGAATCCTAAAATACCAGATCCTGAAAACAAGTCAAGCACACGTTCATATTTAAAAGGAATTAAAGAATCGAATAAACTTTTTCTTACTCTTGCTTTTGTAGGTCTATACGGAAGTTTAGAATTTGTATTAATAATACGGCTTCCAAATCTCCCGCTTAAAATTGTCATTTAATCTTCAAGTATTGAGATATAAAATCCAGCTCGAGGATTTGGTTTATCTGACTTATTAAAAAGAACAAATTTTCTTAGAAGAATATCATTTTTGACATTTGAAAGAATAGCACTAGCCTGTAGAATATCAGCCTTACCTCTCACCCATATTAATAATGGACCATAGATTTGATTTTTAGTAAAAACTTGCTCAAAGTATTTTAAAGAATAATCAGTTAGTGTGGTATCTAGTTGTTCCATTAAATCCATTTTACTTATCTTTCCTGGAGCAGAAACATCTTCAGGGACAGGTAACTCAAAACTATAATACCATAAAAACACAGTGCTATCTTTTCCGGTTGCTTCTACGGAAAAAGATGTTGGTTCAACTCCAAGGATATTTTCAATATTTGGATTTAACCCGCTTAAATATTCAAGACTTAAAAATGATTTTGTAATTGTTAATGCATTATAGCGATTAAGATCTGTCTCTGTTAATAAACTTAAGATTGAAGATGATATAGCCTTCGAATGTTTTAATAAATCTAAAGAGAGCCCTTTTGTTACGCCAATTGAAGTAGAGCTTGAATCAAAGCCTGATCTTTCAATTGTAAAATCTTTACTGATTCCAAACATTGGGCTGTTAATTCGATCTTGCAATTTTAAATAATTAAAGCCAATAAATGAAATAACTATTAATAAAACTGTTATTGAAAAGCCTGTGAATGATTGGCTCTTTTTATTTATGATCTGTTTTTCGTCTGATACTTCAACCTCATTCTCAGAATCGGAAATTCTTATATCATTATTAATTGGCTCTTCTAATTCTTTTAATAATGGTATCACTTGAGTATAAAAAAAATCTGTTATCCCAGGCTCTTCAAAAAAATTAAGGGAATATCCAATACAGTTAGCAGTGATCAACTGTGAAAGTATATTGGCTTCATATCTAGGTATTTTGGAACTGATAGGTGATTTAATGTTCACACCTTCAAAGGGAGTAGTAGGTCTGAAATCTGAAAATTCCCAGGCGCTCGTTGCTTGCCTTCCTAGTTTTTGAGGACTAAAAACTGGGATATCATCTAAGTCTGATTTTTCTAATCCTAAGGCAGCTAGAGTTATTTCTTCTGATTTATCTGTTGTAGAAGCTACTCGAGCAATTCCACCTGAGAATGTAACTATTCCCATATCAAATCTATTATTTTGAACTTTCATAAAAGAATAGCGACTTCCATTTCGATGAATGATAGCAGCTTCAGAGACACTCGATCCATCTAAATAGAGAGAACTAACAGGCCCCATCCAAATAGGGTAACCTCCCATTTCAGTAATTGAAAGTTTTAAGGTTCTAACTAGAGCTCTAGGTATCGAACAAACGTGTATATTACTCTCAGCAGGAAAATAAACTTGACCATAAGTGTATACAGATTGATCAAGAGGTCTTTTCTTTTGATGGTTGAGCCATTCGAAATAATCTATGAAGTCACTGCGAGATAAGTCTCGATCATTTTCAATAACTGAATGCTCTATAAAAGAATCTGGCAGACCAATTAGAACATCAATACCATCAAAAGCATGTATTTCTTTAGCTCTCCTTAGTGCGGAAGCTAAGATTGAATTAAGATCACTTTCACTGAACAATAAAGAAGAAATAGGCTCATTGAAATCTATTTTATCAACAGCATTTAAAGTGTATCCTGTATCACTTCTATCCCACTGACCAATAAGCAAGAACGAATCTGAGATTACTATTCCTATCATATTATCTTTTTATTTTATTCCCAACTTTTCCTACCACCTTGAATTAAACCATGGCTACCTGCACGAAAAGCAAAAATTAAATATCTAGGTTCAACAATTGTTTCTTCAATAGGGCTTGAAACCATTAATTCAGAGCCTTCATTATTTATTTGTAAGAGATATGGTTTATTTGTTAGAGGGCAAAAATAAGTTGATGAATCCGGTAAATATGTTTTATAGTATTCAATAGCCTCCACTCTTTTTAATGGTTCCTCATTCACAACACCGATAAAATCATCATTTTGATTGTAAAGACTTAGATCTTTTTTTCTGATAAAACTTGTATCACTCCTACCTAATTCTTTAGAAAAGACCTCAATCTGAAGAGTTGTATCATTTACGGTGTCTTTTCTAAAGCTTTTGATACCGAAGGTCGTATCGTATTCGAAGCTAAATGATTCGGTAACATCAACGGAAAACTCTTTACCGAATAGCATTATTTTTTGTTCTCCAAAAAATAATGAATCAGAGACTGTGGAGTCTCTTGCTGCATTTACAAGAGATAATGCCTCTAAATAGTTTGGGTTATATTCACCTGTTAATTGTGAATAGAAGGTTTCAACATCGTACATATTTTGCATCCTATGTCTACTTTCTCGTTCGTAAAAAGCCTCTTTTTCCCAAATTGCAACTGGAACATATATGACGACAATTAATAAAAACATTGAAAAGATGATAGCTATTTCAAGTAAATCAGTTTTATTTTGTTTTGTAAGCATTTATTTTTACCAAATATTTTAAAAACGTTTATTCTGGAATTTCTGAATTTTATCTAAAATAGATACTGAGAGATTTATTCATTCTTTCACAAAGATTTAACCAGAACATTATTTAACAATTTAAATTACCTATAATCATTTTAAAAGAGTAGATAATGAAATTAAGAGATCATAAAAAGAATAATTATAATTAAATATCTATTTTTGAAAATGGATTTTTAATTTTCTCAATTTCATCACCTAATTCTTGAATTTTCTTTTTAACATTTTTTGAGATTTTTGTTGGTGTAAATAGCTGAACCTTAACGAGTTGATCTCCATTAGATCGACCTCTTAACATAGGAAAACCTTTACCCTTCATCCTCAAAACCTGACCAGATTGTATTCCGGAAGGTATTTTTAAACCCGCTTTACCACCTAAAACAGGAATTTCTACTTTACCTCCTAAAACAGCTGTCGGATAAGATATGTTTAGCTCAAGAATTACATGTTCACCGTCTCTTACGAAGTATTCATGACTATCTTCAGAAAAAACAACAATTAAGTCACCAGGATTACCATTTATATCTTCATTTCCTTGCCCATTAACTGTCATATAATTACCTTCTTCAACACCGGGTGGTACTTTAATTTTAATAGTTTCTTCTTTTCTAATCATACCATCGGGACCTGCACCAGATGGTCTATTACCAATCCTCTTACCTGCACCTTCGCAATGAGGGCATACCGAGGCGGAACGCATTTGACCAAGTATTGTGTTTTGAACTGTAGTAACCTGACCTTGCCCCTGACATGTTGGACATGTTTTAAATTCTGCACCAGGAGCAACTACAACTCTCTTAATTTTAATTTTCTTTTCTATTCCTTTTGCAATCTCTTCAAAGCTAAGTTTTAATTTTATACGAACATCATTACCTTTACTTCTTCTTCGGCCACTACTTCCACCAAAGATACTTTCAAAAGGGCTACCTCCTCCACTAAAAATGTCTCCAAACTGTGAAAAGATATCGTCCATGCTCATATGGACACCACCGCTTCTAAAACCGCCTTGTCCTGAAGAATCTCCCATGCCAACACCCGCATGACCGAATTGATCATAACGAGATCTTTTTTGTTGATCACTTAGAACTGCGTAAGCCTCCGCAGCTTCTTTAAAGTTTTTTTCAGCCTCAGGGTTATCTGGATTTTTATCAGGATGAAATTTCAGTGCAAGTTTTCTATATGATTTTTTAATTTCATCTCGGCTAGCATCTTTAGAAACCCCTATTACATCATATAAATCTCTCACTTTTTATTTACTATAACCTTTGCGTGACGGATAACCTTCTCTCTAAAGGTATATCCACTTTCAAATACCTCTAAGATACAATCATCCTCCATGCTTTTATCTTGTTTAGTTAACATAGCATCATGCATTTCAGGGTTCATTTTATCTCCCTTTTCAGCAAAAGGCTCCACATTTAATTTATCAAAGAACTTATGAATCTTAGACTCGACCATAATAGCGCCATCTTTTAAAGTTTCCAATGAGGTGTCTTCATCTGATGCTATCATCCTTTTTAAATCATCTATTATAGGCAAAAAACCTTTGATTACATCTTCACCATCATACTGAAGTAGCTTAGTGAATTCTTCAGATTTTCTCCTTCGAAAATTTTCAAATTCGGCTTTTAGCCTGACATGCTTATCTTGTATATCTTGTTTTTCTTTTTTAAGTATATCAATTTTAGACGGACTCTTTTTCTTAGCTTTTTTTGAAGATGTTTTTACATCTTCTTTTGTATCTTTTTTTGTTGTTTTAGACACTCTTACCTCAAAATATAATTATTTTTAAAAAAACGCATGCTAATTTTATTAAAATAATATCAATCAGATCAATAGATGAAAAAAATTACTTTAAAAATCTAGATGAAGCTCTAAAGCTACCAAAAAATGTGATAAAAGTAGTCATTAAAAAGAGTTTTAAAAATATAGATAGATCTACTCCTAGTGTTATGCTGAATGTACTATAATTAGAAATAAAATAGTTGAGAGCTTCAACTGTTAATAAAAGACTAGGTATTACAATTACAATAGAAAGAAGGCCCAATAAAACACCTTCAATTATAAATGGTAATTTTATAAAAAGTCTGCTTGCACCAATTAATTGTAAAGTTTTTATCGATTCTTTTCTCGAGTAAATAGATAATTTTATTGTATTATAAATGATTAAGAGTGCGATTATGGTAATTGAAAAAGAGATGATCGGGAGACGGTCTGTTACTTTTTTAAAATTTCTCTCAATTTTACTAATTAAATTTCCTTGATATTTGATTTCATTTATTTGATTAATTTTTCTTATTGATTTTATAATTGGCTCAACACGTATTGATTCTTTTTTGTTTCTTTCTAGATTCACAACTGCACTGACTGGAAGAGGGTTATATCCTAATACATCAATTATATCTTCACCAAATTGATCTTTAAAAATTCTAATCGCATCTTCTTTTTCAATTATAGTTACATTTCTTATCCCTTTAATCTTTTTGATCTTGTGTATTATTCCTACAGCTTCTTCATTTCCAACTTCTTGATTGAAAAATACTTCAATTTTATATTTTGACCTAAAGTACTGTAATATCTTATATGTGTTTCCTTCTCCGAGAGATAGTAGTCCAATTATGTATAATGAAATAGAGAGGGAAAGAATAGCCGTTAAACCTGTCATTTTGTGACGCCATATATTTATTAATCCTTCCCTAAATAAATAAATAATTTTATTCATTAGCGAACCCTCAATATACCATCTTTTAATTCATAAATTGGTTTACCTCGACCCTTTATAAGACTATAATTGTGTGAAGCCATTAAAATAGTAGTTCCAGTTTCATTTATAGTTTCGAGTAATCTTACAAGTTCAAATGATGCGACAGGGTCAAGATTTCCGGTTGGCTCATCTGCAAGGATAACATCAGGTTCTTTTATTATTGCTCTTGCTAGGCAAGCTCTCTGCTGTTCTCCACCTGATAACTCGTAAGAGAAGTGATCTTCTTTACCTACCAAACCAACAAGGTCTAACGCTTCTTCAACTCGACTATTAATTTCTTTTGTTTTAAACCCTAAAACATGCAGTGGAAGGGATATATTTTCAAATAATGTTCTATCACTTAAGAGCTTATAATCCTGAAATACCATACCAATAGATTTTCTGGCTTTAGGAATTTGTCTCTTTGAAATTTTATTTGAAAAAAACCCATTCACCATTACATGACCCGTATCTGGAAATAAATCAAAATAGACCAATCTCATGAGTGTGGTTTTACCACTTCCTGTAGGCCCGATGAGAAAAGCAAACTCTCCATCAGGTATATCCATATTGAGATTACTTACTCCATACCCTTTATTGTGGGCGTAGGATACATTTTGAAATTTAATCATCAGAAGTTATCGGCAGCTCTACTCTATTTTATAAGTATACTAATTTGTTTTAAATATTGCTAATTGTAGCCTTACCAAATTAATTAAATATTTATGATTTTCATTGTTAATATTTAGAATATTTCAATGTATTTTTAATAAAATAATAATAAAGACATATAATATAATGGATACACACTTATTAATTGACTGTTTACTAGTAGTCATTTCAATTATCATGCTTTGGAAAGGAGCTGATTGGCTAGTTGACTCTGCTGCTGAAATTGCACACAGCTTAAAAATATCAGATTTAGTCGTTGGGCTAACAGTTGTAGCATTTGGAACTTCAGCTCCTGAATTTGCTGTAACCATTAGTGCTGCACTAACTGGACAAACTGATATATCTATTGGTAATGTTATTGGATCTAATATTTTTAATTTAGGTTTTATTTTAGGCGGAACAGCTATCATCAGGCCAATTGCAACTAACTCAAAACTATTTAACAGAGATGGCTTTTTTCTCTTGATTACTACGGCTTTGATATTCCTCTTGTTTTTTGGTGTGAATGGATGGACTCCTGATGATAAATACACAAAGCTTGAAGGTCTACTACTATTTAGTCTTTTAATTGGGTATATTGGTTTTTTATTTATAAAAAAAGACCCACCCGAAGAGGTAAAACCAAGTACGGCTGATTTAAAATCATATATTTATTTTTTTGTAGGATTAATAATGATTGTCTCTGGTGGTCACTTGATGGTTAAACATGCATCGAGTGTAGCTCATGCAATGGGTGTATCTGATTGGGTTATCGCGGTAACTATAGTTGCAGCTGGAACATCTGCTCCAGAGTTTGCGACATCTGTATCCGCGGCTATTAAAGGAAGACATGGAATTGCAATTGGTAATTTAATAGGTAGTGATTTATTTAATCTATTAGGAGTTTTAGGTCTCGCAGGTATGTTGAATCCTACAGCTATATCCCCAGATATTTTTAATAGCGTATTTTTATTAGTTTTAATGGTTGGGATTACGCTTTTGATGATTCGTACCAATTGGAGGATTGGTCGATTAGAAGGAACTATACTTGTTACAATAAATCTTGTAAGATGGTATTTTGACTTTGCTGCTTAGATATAAATTTTATTTTTATTTATATATTCCCAGACAGGAAGAGTTACTAGATATCTAATTGTTTTTCCCTCTACCCACCTACCTCTAATATTAGTGGAAGATATTTCAAATCTCGGAATATTTGCAAATTGAATTTTATGTAAAATCCATGCAGGTATGTCACTTGGTCTGAAACCAGGTCTTATCGCAACAATAATTTGACATTCTTCCAAAATTTTCTCAGGGTCTTTCCATTTATGAAAATTAAGGAGACTATCACTTCCAATTAAGTAAGATATTTTATTAGAACTTATATTATATTGTTTTTTGATATTTCTAATTGTATCAATTGTATAGGAGACACCACCACGCTTGATTTCAATATCTGAGATTTCAAAGTTAGGATTGTCTTCAATTGCAATATTTAGCATATTTAGTCGGTCTTCTAATGGTGTGTTTACACTCTTATGAGGAGGAATATTGACAGGAATGAACAATATCTTATCAAAAGACTCCGCTTCACAGATTGTCTGAGCTATCAACAGATGTCCTAGGTGCGGTGGGTCAAAAGTTCCCCCAAAAAGACAGATTTTCACTCTGAACTCTTTGACTTTTTCAATTTGATATTTTTTATCTCATCATCAATTTCAGAAAACAAATTTTCATTTATTAAACTTTCTTTGTGCTTTAATAAAAGTTCAGAGGCAATTTCTAAATCACCTTTTTTTGCCATAGCTTTAATTTTACCTTGAATCGCTTTATTTAGTATTTTAGTGTCATAATATAAGTCTATTGTCTTTTGAAAAGACATTTCAGCTGATTCAAATTCTTCCATTTTCATATAGAGAATTCCAGATTCGTACAACTTTCTTCCAAGTTTTTCCCTTAAAGTTTCAATAGATATTAGTACATCGCTAGTATATTTTGAATTAGGATAATCATCTAAAAACTCTTGATATCGTTGAAGTGATTTTTCACTATATTCTTGATCATGGTAGTATTTAGGTGATTCAATCCTATACGCTTCACAAATTTTGAATCTAGAATCTTCTACAAATGGACTAAAACCCATTCTCCTAGTTAACTTCTCATATTCAGAAACAGCGAGTAAATATTCCTTATTTCTAAAATAAGCCTCAGCTAAGTAATATTGAGCATCATCACCTAGATCAGTACCTGTTCCTCTAATAACAATATTTTTAAAATCAATTTGCGCATTTAAATATTTTTCATTTTCTAAATGAGTCATTGCAGTTAAAAACTTATCTTGGAGAGATCTTTCTCCGTTGGACTTAGACCCGGCGCATGAAAACATTGCAAAAATAGCTAATAGAAAAGAGCAAAGTTTAATATTAAAATTGTAAGGCAAGACTGATCCCTCCTACTCCAAATTTATTAAGAGGATTGTATGTCAAGTCAATCTGATAATTATTTTCTGACATAGATTCCTTTATTTGATTTTTTGTATTATTTTGGCTTGTAAAGACTGATTCTATTCCACTTATAACATGGTTGAACATTAGTGCGGTTATACTATACTTTACTCGAGACAACATTTGATTTGATTTATATCTTTGATTGATATAGTTCTGCTTTTTAGGTGTTTTTATAATTATTTCAAGACTATCTCCGACATCCTTTTCCTCCCAGTACCATTCAGAATTAGCATCGTCCCACCCGCCTAAAAATTGATCGTATTTACCTATGTTTTCATAGAAGTGTCGATCTTTAACAACTACAACATCATCTGAGAATGCCCATGAGGGATTAGTATCAAGACTATCTGAGGATACTCTAGTAAAACCTAAATCCTCGGCTAGCTGACCAGAAATAACTAGATTCAGATCATGAGTACCTGAAAGTTTTGTTAAGGCTCCAAAACTTTGCCAATACCTTCCATCACTCTCTTGATTAGGAAAGTTTGTATGATTTGTTGCCCAATTCTCAAGAGACCAATGCATATCTGCATAAGTTTGGTATTTTCTTCTATAATCTTCAGCTTCCTTTTTGAAATGATTCCAAGCCATAATTGTACCGATTTCTATTCCTAAAAAAGTGGCTGTTTTCCAAATAGATGATTTATTATAAAATTGACCTGAACCTGGAAGTATGAGAGACATAACTAATGGCTTTCCAGGATAGATAACGTTCTCTTTATCAATAAGAACAACTGATGTTGTATCTCGACTTGTTTTAATTTGATTTACTATATCCTTTTCAAGATTTTCCCCATTCAGAGGCACAGGGCTTTGTCCAAAAACTATTGAACTAAATATGCTTAAAAATAATATGTATTTCATTAGAAAGTATCCTTTACTTGGGAAAAAATATATCCATTTGAAAAATTAAAAATCAAAGAGAATCTTGAGATAGCTGCGCGTATCTTCTCCGTAAAATATTTTTGCTTCATTATATACATCCTCAAACTTATCAAGCGGTTTATGATATTCAAACTCTATTGCGGTCGGGTAATTATAAAAAGAAAATCCATTAATTCTAAATTGAACCCCCACTGATTTTTTCATACTAAAGCCTTTGTAATAATTATCTATTTTTTGTCCCCATGCATCACCTCCTTGAAAAATAACACCTAATGTACTATTTTGGAATATTACCCATTTTGCCTTGAAATGTTTTTCAGTAAAAAGAGGAAATCGAATAGTTGCATCAAATAAAGCTGATTTCACACCTTTAATCGAGTAAAAAGTATATCCTTTTAAACCTGGAAGACCTCCCAAGTAAAAATGAAAGAAAGAGTCAGCATTTTTGTTTGTTATATATCCTAAGGAACTTCGTAAAGAAACGGATAGTTTTTCAAATTTTGGCATCTTAAAATGATAATCACCATCAATCTGAAGTCTTATTAAATCATTATTTTTAAACTGCTCTGTTAATGTACCAGAATCAGAAAACTCGAGACCCTCTATAAATTGATTTTTTTCAAAGTCAATATTTGTATTTAGAGAGAACCCTGATGAAGGTTGGATATTTTTATTTAATGTATTTTTAACAACATTAAAATTCCATTTAACATTAAAAGAACGGCCTTTAAAATAGTCATATGCTGCACCTGCTTCTAAAGTTCCATATTCATTTGTTGAAACTTCTTCTTGTATAAAAGCTCTGTACCATTGAAAAGTATTTGAAAATTCAAATAAAGTTCCAAAAAAAGGAAGTTTTATTCCTGGTCTAAATTGCACTAATCTAAATTTTATGTCGTCTGTTACATTATATATATTTTTATATTTTGACTTATCTGTTGTGTTACGAGTTAAAAAATAAGTTTCAAAAAATAATGTGGGATATAACCGTTTAAAATCAAAAATAAAAAATAAGTCTAAATCTCTTAATTGATTAACAGATACACCCCCAAATAAGGAAAGTCTGTTGATTATTTCACTAGAATAAAAATAAAAACCTGGTTTAATGGTTCCATAATCAAACATTACTTTAGGCATTATAAACATATCCGGAAACTGATCCCTATAAATATCAGCGGTGGTATTATTTAATTCTGTAATGGGCTTTTTAAAATCTGAGTTATTCAAATAATAGTCTTTTGCATAGCCAACATTTGAATCATCAATAAAAGATAGGTCTTTTAAAAGGACTATCTTATAACTACCATTTTCATAAATAGAATAAAGAACATTCCCATTATCAGATATATCGGCCATGAAAGCACCACCTGTGACATTTGTGATATAGCCGGAGGTTCTTTCTTTTTTATTTCGCATAAAAAGATTGAAAATACCACTTTGATCTTTTGAAAAAATTTCAAATCCTTTATCATTCACACAATAGTTTCTTTCGTCAAAACTATCTGTATTTTCTACTTTTATTATATCTTTATTTGATAAATCATATTTGTATATATTTCTAAAATGATTTTCGGTTATATCAAAGTAGAGTGAGGCAGTAACTTTATCATAGGTGAGGTGACTGATCATCGGACGATTAGAAAAATCAGTTATTTTTTTAATACTTTCTGTTTTTAAATCTAAAATATATAAATCTTGCCCTCCATCATAAGTCGCGATGAAAGCAAGTGTGCTATCTTCAGCTATAAACACTGGATTAAAAGCTCTCGCATCTTTGGTTAAGCGTTCTTCTTCTTTTGTGGTCATGTTATATGAATAAATATCAAAATATCTGGATCCATATTTATTCGGAAATTTCGATCTTTTTGAGAAATATATAGTTCCCCCATCAACATGCCAACTCGAGACAGAGTGTACGTTACTTTTAATTTTAGTTTCTTCTTTCTTATCTAAATCATAAACAAATAAATCTGTTTGGCTAAAGTAATCATTATTCTTATTGCTAAGATATGAATACATATTTTTTTTAGGATTCCACTTGGGATAGATATTTGTAGTGCCTTTTTCATGTAATATCAGACCTTTTTTGGTAAAAAGATTTATTGGTTCAACCAATCTCTTATATCGAGTTTTTACTGTTGCTTGAAAATCTGAGTATACGGCCTGTCCACTAATCCCTAGTACGTTTTCTAATGCCTTATCTACTGAAAACTGAAGCGGATTTGAAAGTTCATCCATTATCTGCATTATACTTTCAGATCCAAACTCATTTGCAATATATGTAGCTAAAGCAAACCCAGCATTATAAGTCGATTCATTACCAATTCCTTTTTTACCAAAAGTATTCATCTCTGTGAAAGATAATAGATTATTATTTATAGCTCTTTCCCTTAAAATCATGTCTCTGTGACTATCCCAATTATCCCAGTCTGCAGAATCATACATATATTGAGCTATCCCTTCCGCTAACCATGGTGGAACTACTGTTCCAGGTATAGGATAGCTAACCATTGCGTTAGGGTAACCATACAAGACATCAGGTCTTTTTTCGTCTTCGTAGTTCATGAATTGAAAATAAGCTCCTGGAATTTTCATACCAGCTTTCATAGATTTTTGAATAGAAACAATATGAGCAAACTCATGAGTGATGACATTTTGAAGCCATCTGTGACTACCTCTCAAATCAAAATCTAGAGGAGAAGCCCAAATCATAATTTTATTGTCATAATAATAAGCTGCACCATTAGAATAATCATCCGGATCAATAAGTATTAAATGAGTTTTTTTCTTTGGTGAAAAATTATAAAACTCAGTTATTTTTGGATAAATAACCTCAGCAACAGTGGCAGCTTCTCTTGCAGTTTTTTCTGTTTCATCATGAAAATGAATCTTAAAATGTTCAGTCTCAAATGTACTCCAATTTAATTCAGGGTGATTATATTCAACATTACCCATTAAAATTGAAAGACTTATAAATAGAAATAAGACTGTAGAAATCATCTTATTACAGCTATTTTTAATATTTTAGTGCTACTCTTTTTTTGATTTGAAACAGTTAAATATCCAAAAAATACTCCAGGTTCAAGATTTGAAGTATTCCAAACCCATTCATTAATTTGAAGGCAACATTCCGTTAATTCTTTATTAAAAATAGCTACTTCGAATCCCATCAAATCAAATATTTTCAGATTAATTGTTTTAGCATTCTTAGATTCTATACGAATTGTACCAAAACCATCCTTTATAGGATTGGGATAAACGTAAGAGCGGTTTAAAATTTCGTCTTCTAAAAAAGAGGTATCGCTCGGAGAAAGAGATATTGTTCTTTCGTTATTTTGATTGCCATTGCGAAAGCTCCAAAGGTTACCACTTTCATTTGTTTTTGAATCAAAAGTATAAACTGTAGACTTAGTAATGAGTGAATTCTTATCGTTTATACTTGATAGGCATAGCAATTCATCTTGCTTACCACTTGATAAATTAAATAGCTCATGACCTTTATTGTCTAAGATAATAATTGAAGTAGAATCATTTGTTTTCCCTATAATCTCAACATAATCATCTCCAAGAATATTTCCAGCTAATATTGGAGGGGCGAAAACTTTAGTAGTTGGAAAGCCTGATAATGCTAAAAGATTATGATTGAAGGCATGAAGCCTGCCTTCTTCATCTAAAGCAATAATATCTAATCGAGAATCTAAATCAATATCAATTCCAGCAATATAGGTAAAATTATATTCATTCCACTTAGTAAAAGTTTCTCCAAAATTATCAACTTGAATTCCTGACATAGCTATATCAATTCCAAAACTATTAGTATTACCAAAGACTCTTTTAGAAAAAACTTCCCAATCACTTGTTGATTTAAAATCATGATTATTATCAACAACAAATGAAAAGACAACAGAATCAATAGTATTTTCAGATTCCAAAGTAAAAGTTTGATCGTTTATACTATAACTATATTCTGAATAATAAGACGAGTTGATGTTACGTTCCAAAATATGAATATTTGATATACCATTACTATATGTAATTGAAATATCTAAATCATCACTTTTTATTATGTGGAAAAAATGCTTCGGAATTGAGTCTTTTAACAAAAAATTTCCAATATATAATGAATCTTTCCCTCCAATATATTCCACTAACCCATCATTATTAATATCGATAACTGTTCTTATTTGTGAATTTGGATCAGGAAAACCATCTAAAAAAAACGAATTTGAGATGTCAAATTGCATTGTGTCTTTTGCAGCAGAAATATTTGCAATAGTTATATAACTTTTAGATCCACCATTAGAATCTGTTGATGGAATAGTATTCTGGCTAAAACTTGGTTTAGATTCTTGATAATCAGGATTTGCCAGTTCATATTGAAGATTACCATTAAACCATAAATCTCCAAAATATCCAGATGATATATCGTTGAAAAGAAAAATTGAAGAATAACCAATATCTTGTGCCCCGTCTGCTTCTTCTAAGTTAATTCCCAAATTTTCAAGGTTATTATTTATTGAATAGTCATCTATTTTTGAATAGATAATTTGCTCATCAATATGCCAAATTAACAACCCAGAGCCAGGTAAACCAACATCGTAGTTAGGTATGGATGTAATAACGCCATTTTGATTTTTTATGGATCCAATGGAGTCGAAAAGGACTTCAATATATGGAGGATATTCATTATCAACTCCCATTAAAACTCGGATAGAATCTAAACTGAATTTATTATAGACTTTATTATTTCTATTTTCAATTAAAAAATATTCGTCATCATTAATTGGTATCTTTAATATATTATTTTTAGACCTCGATGGTAAGCTTAAAGTAGTTGAATATTGGGAAACTAATGGTGATTCCCAGCCAGCGAATATACGGGTCCAAGCATTGGGAGGAGAAGGTATTAGACCTCTACCATTATTTGACCCTTGATCCATTAGTCCAAACACTCCGACACCGCTAACTCCTGTCTTGATATTCCACAAAGGGGGTAAACCAATAGCAAATCCCATCATTAATGAAAATGTACCTGTCAAACCATATTGATATTCACAAGGATTAGAAGCATCAGAAAACATATTTTCAGCTATATCAAAAAGTAAATGATTTTGGGTCTCTGGAAGAAGAAGTCCCTTACTAATTTGAGATTCACCAAAGCTTAAATATGATGAACCATAATATTGTTCAATCATTTTTTGATCAATAAAAGTTGATGGGAGATCTTCAGGTGTTGGATCTAAAAATGGTAAAGAAAAATCTTGACCTATTCCTGCATGGAAAATGACAACAAGGTCATAGTTTTTCAAATCTACACCATTAGAATAAGCAATAGACAATGCATCATTAAAAAGCGTGGTTAATCTTTCTTCTTGAATATCTGGACTCTCATACGGATTATAAAAATTCATATGGTTTTCAAGTATATAAGAACTGTTTTGATCTGATGGGTAGACCGTAGATTCTTCAATATTTATTCCAAAGGCACCATAAGATACTGATCTAAAATAACTATCAACTGCTTCAATTTGAGATTCAAAGTATTGCTTATCATGTGGAGCTGGGTCAATTGTATAGATACCACAATCTACACCTAAATTTTCAGTTAAAAAGTTTCCATTTCCTGTAGTACTTAATGCTGAATCTTGAGAAAAAGATACCCGTATTGCGCAAATTTTTAAATCGCCTATTATTTCAGACTTTGCAAAAGAGCATACACAGAATATAATTAGTGATCTAAGAAGAGTGATCAGGATTGGCATTAAAGAAATAAATTAAAATTCCATGTTCAAAGAAAAACGCATTGTATTTGTTAGAGGATGACCTGTTTCGCCATAAGTGTATCCAAAATCAAATCCGTAACCTGAGAATCTGAGACCAATACCAAATGTTGGATTACTTATCTTTCCTGTTTTATCATAAATAAAACCAGATCTTATCGCGAAATATTGACCGTACCAGTATTCCATTCCAATATTATGTACTAACCTATCTAATTCATCAGACAGTTTTCTGTCTTTAGCATTGCCTTTCTCTTTAATACCATATTCGTTATACTTACCCCACCCTTCATCTCCAGGCTCACCTTCAGAAGCAATCATCTCACCCTCCCCCGGATCAAGGCTCTCATTACCATTAGAGTCGTACCATTTTGTTCCGTCTATCTTTCCATCACCATTTCCATCTACCCATTCATACCCTCCTATTATACCATCGCCATTTCCAGGGCTAGAAGAACCGTAGTCAATATCTCCTCCTAAAATCCAGTCATTAGCCCACGAAGTAAATATAGCCTTGTATATAGGATCGGTATGAGCAATCTCAATTTGACCATCTGAATTATAATCATTATATGCGCTCTGATTACCGTCCTCATCAAAACCTCCGATATAACCATCACCGTCCCAATCCATGTCAGGATAAGAGGATACTAATAATTTATCTACATCATAAACAACATTTAGTTTATTAAACTCACTGTTTATGACTGCATAATTAAAACCAATGCTTAGGTTAGTTGGTTGAGGATCAGCTTGATCAGGATCAATAAAAGAGACCTTTGGTCCTAAATTAGATAGATTTAAGCCTAAAGTTAGATTAGGGCTCAACCATTCTTTATGCATATACCCTAAATCAAATCCAAAATCTATGGAAGTTCCTTTTCCTTTTTCTGCACCTGCACCAATTTCGACAAGATGCTGATATGAAATTTTACTATTAATACCAAATGATTGAGTTCTGGAAATAAGGGCACTATATGAAAGTGAAAAAGCGGTCATATAACTGGTAAATGTTCCAAGTTCATCTCCAGTTTCACTAGTTCTTATTTGTTCGCCCAAATTAAGGAAAATAAGGTGCCCACCAAGTGTTCCTAAAGTTGGATATTTCTTTCTGAAGGCAAAAAATTCATAATATAAATCATCAGCTAGACCTGGTAACCAATTAACATGCATAAGTGCTAGTTCTTTACCTTCTAAAAAGCCTAACCCTGCAGGATTCCAGTAACTAGCGTACGCATCATTTGCAACTGCGGTTTGAGCTTCTCCCATACCACCGGCTCTTGCACCAGGTGCAATCAATAAAAAAATTGCGCCAGCTTCACTTTGTGCTAGGACAGGATAATTTAGTACAATCATGACTGATAGCACAATACCTAAACGTTTCATCAAAACTCTCCTAATTCTTCTTTTTAAATTTTAAAACTCGCTCTCTAGTAAGCTGATATCGTTATAGGTATATCTTTGTCCTCTCAATAATAAATTTAATATATGCACTAAAACTTACGAACATCAAGTACTTAATGACCTTAGAAATTAACTTCATCTAGAAAAAAGATAAAGTTAAAAAAGGTACATATGTGATAAGCATTACAACAATAAATTTAACAGCAAAAAATGGTAGTGTAGACCTATATATAGTTGGCATATCTTCTTTAAACCTATAAGCGGCTAAGAAAAGATTCATTCCAACAGGTGGAGTTAAAAATCCTAGTTCTAGGTTTGCTATAATAATTATTGCTAAATGAACTGGGTCAACTCCAAAATGTAAGCCTAATGGTGCAACGAGGGGAACAATAACAATAATAGCAGAAAATATGTCCATCATGCAGCCGACAAATAGAAGAAAAATATTTAAGAGAAGTAAAAAAAGAAACTTTGATTGTATT
>ENA-ORDA01001357-ORDA01001357.1-marine-metagenome-genome-assembly--contig:-NODE-1357-length-21005-cov-3.836821_pt1 | contig 21005 bp, 16 predicted proteins | sample MGYA00237778_ERZ508506 | MGnify/ENA primary metagenome ERZ508506 (study PRJEB26177, sample SAMN06267891) | marine metagenome | isolation source: Monterey Bay, California, USA | place: Pacific... | reverse complement strand
CTTCCTCTTTCACTTCCTCTTTCACTTCCTCTTTCACTTCCTCTTTCACTTCCTCTTTTACTTCTTCTTTTACTTCTTCTTTTACTTCTTTCTTAGCAGCTAATACTTCTTTTTTATTTAATCTCTTTTTTTCGACATCTGCTCTATTGAGTGACCATTTTTCCATTTCTTTATCAATTTGCTTTTGGTCAATACCTTGGTTAATTAGGTGCCATCTATGTGCTAATCCTGATTTTTTAAATAATTTATGTGCAGCATCTGTTACTTGCGCACCATCTTTGAGCCAGTGAATAATACGATCCTCTTTTAAATTGTAGGAATTATTTTCATCTATAGGGTTGTACCATCCTAGCTCTTCAATAGCCGCACCGTCTCTTCTATTTCTTGAATCCATTACCACCATTCTATAAAAAGGCCTATTCCTTCTTCCTATACGTTTAAATCTTATTTTTGTTGCCAACTTATTACTCCTTAATTAAAATTGTCCAAAATTACCAATTCTTGGCATTTTAGTGTTTTTGAAATTACCCATTTTTTTCATCATTTTTTTCATTTGATGAAATTGTTTTAAAAGAGAGTTAACCTCTTGAACAGGCCTACCACACCCTTTTGAAATTCTTAATCTTCTAGATCCATCTATTTTATCTGGAAGTTGCCTTTCTTCAATAGTCATAGAGTTTATGATTGCCTCAGTCCATCCTAATTGCCTTTCATCCATATTAATATTTTTAAGCATTTTAGAATTAACACCAGGCATTAAACCAAGTAATTCATTCATCGGTCCCATTTTCTTCATTTGAGATAATTGATTTTTAAAATCGTTTAGATCAAATGAATTTTTCAAAATTTTAGAATGTAATTCTTTTGCCTGTTTCTCATCAAAAACATTTTGCGCTTTTTCAACAATAGTTAAGATATCGCCAAACCCTAAAATTCTATCTGCAATTCGTTTCGGATCAAATTTTTCAAGGCCATCAAGCTTTTCTGAAATTCCAATAAACTTTATTGGAACACCAGTAACACTTCGGATTGAAACTGCAGCACCTCCTCTAGAATCACCGTCTAATTTAGTAAGGATAATACCACTTAAATCTAGTGAACTATTAAATGAATTAGCAGACTTCACTGCATCTTGCCCAGTCATCCCATCAGCCACAAATAATGTCTCGCAAGGAATCACTGACTTATGGATATCAATAATTTCAGTCATCATGTTTTCATCTACATGATTTCTTCCGGCCGTATCTAGTATAACCAAATTATGTTTTTTTCTTTTGGCTTCTTTTATCGCATCATTACATATATTAATTGGAACTCTATTTTCGGGTTTATAGAAATCGACTTTCGCTTGCTTAGCAATGATACGTAACTGTTCAATTGCTCCTGGACGATAAATGTCTGCCGATGCTAGCATGACAGAAAAATTTTGATCTTTTAAAAGCTTTGCTAATTTTCCAGCAGTTGTTGTTTTACCGGCACCCTGCAACCCCGCAATAAGGATAACAGAAAACTTTTTATCTAGTAAAAGTTCTTCGGTCTTTTCTCCGAGTAAAACAGCTAGTTCATCATGTATTATTTTTACAAATTGTTCTCCCGGTTTAATCGATTTAAGAATTTTTACGCCTTGAGATTTTTCCTTAACAGTATTTACAAAATTTTTCGCTACTTTGAAATTAACATCTGCCTCAAGAAGTGCTCTTCGCACTTCTCTAGCAGCTTCTTCAATATTTGAGTCATTGATTTTTCCAAGGCCTCGAATATTCTTAAAAATTGTTTCGAATCTATCTGATATTTGGTTAAACATAAATATAATATTCTTTTATAGCCTATTAAATTAACATTATATTTGAAAAAATGATACGTTGAAAAAAACATAAAAAAATTCACTTCTTGAATAAATAGTCTATTTTTATACCTAATTGTCTTGGATCTCCATAACTTTTAAAAAGTTGTTCTGGATAATCAGGTGGAATCAGACCAAAATAAAAGCCTCTAGTAGCATATTTTTCATTTAAGATATTATTACCCCAAAAAGTTAATTTGAAGTTGTTAAACTTTTTACCAATTGAAAAATTTAAAATAGAATATTCAGCTGATTTTTCATTAAAACTGTCAGAAAAATAATATTCTCCCTTATAACTCACATTAAAATTTATCAAAATATCAATACGTGGTTTAAAACTTAAACCTAAAGATGCTGTATTAGGGGACATCGCAGCCTCCCTACCTCCTCCTTTACTAATTGAATCATTTTCAGAAATTTGATAGCTGAATTCCGCTATATGGGTATTTAAATATCCAATTGAGGTTGATAAGTTTAATTTTTTAAAAATTTTAAAAGTATTTTCAAACTCAAATCCATTATTTTCACCTGATGTCGCATTATCAATGTAGAATAAAAAGCTGTTTGGGTTTCCGTCTTCTTGCTGTGAAGAAATTGAAACCTGCTGGTTTTTCCTTAAACCTAAAAAAGCGGTAAAACGAGTATCTGTTTTAGATGTTTTATTTTTTAAACCTATTTCATAATTATACAGAAATTCAGGACCAAAGGGTCTATTTATCAATGCTAAAAAAGGCTGCTGGTTAACTCCACCGGCTTTAAAACCCTTTGAAAATGTTGCGAAAAAGTTTGTTTTATTATTCATTTCATATTTACCAGAAAACTTGTAACCATTCATTTTTTCGTCTGTTTTAAATGAAATATTTGGAAGATTGATTGCTTCATAATAAGAATCAATTCCCACAGACTGACCTAAATATGCATACTTACTATTTTCTCCACGGAAATTTGAAGTAATAGAAAGTCTTTCAGTTATTTTATGCTCAAGTTGGCCATATATTGCATACACATCATGGCTAAAATTACTATTTGCATTTGTTGCAGACCCTCCGTAAAGATAACCTAGTGCAGTATCATATTCCTCTAGATTTTTAGAAAAAAGTCCTAATGTTAGGTTTGAGTATTTGAACCTTATTTCATTATTTAAATTCTTTCTATTCTTTTTATTTTTATCAAAAAAACTATACGCCCAACCCTGAATAATCTCATCCCAGTTATGATTTTCCCCCCAATATAAACTATCTCCCCAATCACCATCATATGCATGGATTAAATCTGTTTCTGTAATCGATGAAATAGCTGTGATCGTAACATTATCAGTTAGACTGAATTCGCTTCGAATTGAAAGACCTTTGGTTAATTGACTATCCTCCCCTAAGGAATCAGAATATGTATTAAAATTCATATTATTATCTGGAGCCCATACATCATACCCATTTGATAAATCCGCATATAAAAGAGTTCCTAAAAAACTAATATTAGGAGACGGCAAAAATTTTACTTTAAGACGAGCAAAAGACTCCTCTTTTTTATTTGAATTAGATATGTCTAGACTTTTATTTTTCCTAAAACCATCAGAATAGTTTACAGAGCTCGATAATCTTAAAAATAAATTATTTGTCAGATTTATATTTAGCATAGAACCAACTGATCTTAAATCATCTGAACCAAAGCTAAGCGATGTTTCTAAACCAAGATTTCTAATAGGGTCATTAGATTTGATTGCTATAAGTCCAGCTAAGGCATTTGAACCAAAGGTTGTAGATTGAGGTCCTTTAAAAATTTCTACTTGTCCAATATCAAAAAGGTGCCCTAGCATTCCAAGCCCACTTAAATCCATGTCGTCAAGTGAAAAACCAACTGAAAAATTAGGAGGACCTTCACCAAAATAATGACTGCTTTCACCAACGCCTCTTATTTGAAAATATCTTGGTCTACTAGAACCTCCTGCCCAGTTTAGATTAGGAACTTCTTCTAAATAGGTTTGAAGGTGAATATCTGGATTTTCTCTTATTCTATCTTTTGTAAAGATAGTAACGCTTTTTGCTGACTTATAAAGATTTTTTTTGTTTAGCCCTGATGTAACGAAGATTTCTTCGGTTTTAATTATACTTGGAATAAGATAAATGCCAGTATTCTTTAAAAATATGTCTTTCCCTAAGCTTAGTTTTTTAAAACCGATATGCGAAAATTCAATATCTTGATCCACATTATATTCAATTTTAAATACTCCGTCTTTATCAGAAGTCGTTCCTTTTTGGCCAACTAAAATATTGACACCTTCAATAGGTTTGTTATCTACTTTATTCTTGATGACTCCTACCACTTGAGAGTTCACAAAAGAAATAAGCACTGTATATAATAATAGTAATTGTGTGAGGTTCATACTGTCTCCCTACGCTGGCATTATCCAGATCAGGTCAATGGGTATAATCTCAGCTACTCGATCTGGATCAGAGTAGCACCCCTGACTTAGTTAAAATTAATTATTTTAGACTCTTTTTCAAAAACCTTTTGTATTATATTATTTAAGAATAATCATTAAAGTTTTTAAAAATAAGAAGGATCTGAATGTCTAAAAGATTACCAGAAATAACACCAAAAGCCATTTTTTTAGGAATTTTACTATCTATGATATTAGCAGCGGCAAATGCTTATCTTGGATTATTTGCAGGCATGACAGTTAGCGCTTCAATTCCTGCAGCGGTTATTTCAATGGCAATTTTAAAGCAATTTAAAAATTCTAATATCTTAGAAAATAACATAGTTCAAACTGCAGCTTCTGCAGGAGAGAGTCTCGCTGCCGGTGTTATTTTTACTTTACCAGCTTTAGTACTTATGGGGTATTGGGGTGATGGATTTGATTATTTAGAAGTTGCTAAAATTTCAGCTATTGGTGGTGTTATTGGGGTATTATTTACAGTTCCGCTTAGACGGGCTTTAATTTTGAAAGCAAAATTAAAATATCCCGAAGGTGTTGCTACAGCTGCAATTCTTGAGGCTGGAATGAAAACTAAATCAAATGGTTCAGATGATGATTCAAATAATATCAATATAATTGCTTTTTCCTCAATCTTAGGTGGTACATTGAAATTATTAGAGCAGGGTTTTGGAATGTGGAAAGCAACAATCCAAGGTGCAACCGTATTGACAGCGACAAGAGCTGGAAATGCTGTTGGTGCGTCTATTTTTAGCATTAGTACCTCAATTTCGCCTTCTTTGATATCTGTTGGTTATATTGTTGGTAGAAATATTGGTATATTGGTTGTTTCTGGAGGTTTATTTTCATGGTTAGTTGCAATTCCAATTTATTCAGCAATTTATGGATTTAAAGGGGAAGCAACCTCTGCTGCAGCTGAAATCTGGAATTCTCAAATTCGATACTTAGGTATTGGGGCCATGGTGGTTGGAGGTGTGTGGTCTTTAGTTGAATTATTTAAGCCAATGATTCAAGGTATCAAGGCGAGCATTGATGCTTTAAAAATATCAAATAATACTAAAAATGTTCCCCTTGAAGAACAAGACTTCCCTATAAACTATGTCGGGTATAGCTTATTAGTTTTGTTAATACCTGTATTTTTACTTTATTTAGATATTCTAAACGATATAAATATATCTATTTTATTGACACTCGTAATGATGGTTTTTGGGTTTTTATTTTCTTCAGTTGCTGCTTATATGGCTGGAATAGTTGGTTCTTCTAATAATCCTATATCAGGAGTTACTATTGCAACAATACTATTTTCATCTTTCTTACTACTCCTTCTTGGTAAAGATTCTATAGCTGGAGCATCTGCTGCTATAATGATTGGAGCTGTAGTTTGTTGCGCTGCGGCAATTGGTGGAGACAATTTACAAGATTTAAAGACAGGTCATATCTTAGGCGCAACACCTTGGAAACAACAAGTCATGCAGATAATAGGTACACTTAGCTCGGCATTAGTCCTTGGTCTTGTTTTAGATATTTTACACACAGCTTACACAATTGGTTCACCCACTTTATCGGCACCTCAAGCTACATTAATGAAATCTGTTGCCGAGGGGGTTTTTAGCGGTGATCTACCATGGCTTATGGTTGGACTGGGTTGTATAATCGGTTTAATTATTATTTCAATAGATTTAAGACAAAAAAAAAATAGATCTAATTTTAGAGTCCCCATTCTAGCAGTTGCAGTAGGTATTTACTTACCAATTGAATTAACCATTCCAATATTTATTGGAGGTATGATATCTCACTTAAGTAAAACTTCGAATGCTAATGAGACTAGCAAAAGACGAGGACTTCTTATCGCTTCTGGACTTATAACTGGTGAAGCTCTAATTGGAATTGGAGTTGCATTACCAATTTTTATTACTAGTAATAAAAATTGGTGGCCCAAAATTACCGGCTTTGAGTTTTTAGGACCGGTAATATTTATCGGGGTTATATTTTGGTTATATAAAGAAGTTACTAAATAATATCTAATTTTTTATTACTGCTATTTTTTCCATGTGTGTAGATCCACTCTGTCCATAAATAGCAATTAAATAAACACCACTAGATACAAGTTCACCCGATTGATCCTTACCATCCCAAATTAATTGATCACCATCAGCGCTAACACCCTGTGTTTTAATATTTCTGACGGTTTTACCATCAAGCATCATTATCGACATCGAAGAATTATATGGAAGTCCATTAACTTTTAAGGAACTATGGAAAGGTATTCGGAAAGGACTTGGGAATACCTTTAATTTACTATAATTTAATTTTTCTTTTCCAAATGGTGTTCTCAAAACACTAATACCTTGACTAGTAGCGATAAAGACCAAATTATTCATTGAATCAAAATCAACATCCCTTATTTCATCCGATAATAAAGAACTATTAGAGTTTCGGATACCATTTATATCAGGCCAATATGATGTATTTTCACTTAAAACGTGAATACCTTGAGATGCAGAATAAATCCAAACATTACCCTGTTCATCAATTTTAATTCCGGAACCACTGCCAAAAGAAATATTTGGATAAAATGAATATGGATTTTCCCTCAAAATTGGGCTAGAACCTTCTTTAAGATCATAATAGTCTAGACCAGATGGTGTAAGAAAATACATCCTATCATTACGCCCCATTGCAAGCGACCATACAGTTTCATCAAATTTTATAATGTCATAACTGAAAATATCCGAACTGCTAGGTTCTCCAACATAATTAATAAGACTAATACCACCATTTGGATAAATACCTAGATTTGCCTCCTCAGCTTGAAAGGAAGATATCCAAACTCTATTCCATGAATCAAAGTCAATGGAAATAGGAGATTGACTTATATTAATATTATTTACTGTGGATTCAAAGTGATTCCATTCTCCATTTAAAGACCTTACATGAATAGGCTTATTACCATTAGTGCAGTAAGGATTCGCGACCCACATATTGCCATCAGAATCGAACTCAATATCTAATACTACCTGGTAAGGAACTGAATTTCCCGAGCTAGTATAATAACTTAAAAATGCAGTATCAATAACAGTCACATTTTGTGGATTATCAATATCGATTATTATAATACCTCCACTACTCCTAGGAGGATTGCTCTGAAATACCCTAGAACCTCTTATTGCGCAATAAATTAAGCCATCAGGGCCCTCTTCAATATCTGATATATACTCCCCAAAATCAAAAGGAATAGTGTCTGCGATAAATAAATCAAAATTATAATTATCATTAATATGATCAGATCCAGGTTTTGTAATCTCCAAAATATTCCTCCAACCTAATTCACTGTAAATTGATAGCCCCTTACTGCTACCACATACTAATCTTCCATCTTCCAACAATTCGATTGAAGAAAAACTATTTGTTGCCGGAGAATTAGGAATAAAACTTGAAAAACTTGTATCATCATTGATAATAATAAAACCATGATTTGTTCCAGCATAAATAATATTTTCATTTTCAAATATACTGGTAACAACTAAACCAATTTGAAGGAGATTATCATTTCCCAATCTTCTTAAAATTATTTTATCTCCGTCAACTACCAATAAACCATCTTGGATTATAAAAAAATTTGATATACTTGTTAAATTAAAGCTAATGTTGATCTGAGTAATTTCTTCATTGAAAGTATTAATCTCATAAAGTTCGCTATTGGATGAAAATAATATTTTATCAGATTGCTCTCTAATTGAAGAAATTTGAACATTTTGTGAATTAATTACAGACGACCAACTAAAAGGGTCTTTCAAATTATTCAATATCTTCGAGTACAGAAGACCTGTATCAGATCCTAAATAGATAGTGGAATCAGTAGCTAAAAAGCAATTTAATGATCCGGTACCAATTGGAAAATTTGTATAACTGTCTATATATTGCCAACCATCATCATAGATAAACTTCATAATACCATAATCTTGCCCGCTTTTAAAAAGAGTCCAACAAAATTGATTTTTAATTTGAATATCTAAAATCTTTGTTAGTCCAAAATCGAAGATCTTAACGGATTGACCTAAACTAGGATTATAAACCTGTAAAAATCCATTTGGGGCATTTCCTCCAATCCAAAGATTTGAGTTTAAATCAATTGCTAAGGATGTCAGATTAACACCCTCCAAACCATTTACTGTTGTAAAGGTTTTATATTCGTTATTTTCTAAAACAAAAAGCCCTCCATCAGTGGCTGAATAAAGAATATTATTCAAGGAGACTAAGTCATTATTATTTAGAACAGAGGTAAGTGATTTCCATTGACCATTTTCAACTTGACCAAAGCTGATGCCTATAATTTGTAAAAATAATATTATTAAGTATCGAATTATCATTTAATAAACTACATTAAAAGAATAAATGATCAACTGATTTTATATAAATTAAAATTTAGCTAAACCTTTTCCTTTTGTATTTAATCAAATTTTAACCAATTTCAGAGATATGAAACGATATATCATTATCTTTTTTTTAACAGCCTTTTGTTTTTCACAGAAAAAAATTCCATTTAAAATTGATGTAAGACCAAGGGTAATTGATGGTGCAAAAATATTAGTTAATGTTTCGATTATAAATAATGTTGGCAGACCAATTGACTATTTAGAAGGTTTTATTTCTCAATATTCAGGCGACAATGTTTTTATTGATGAGAAAAGAATGGTTTTACTTTATAGTTATGAGCCAGCACTTCAAACTGGCTATTCTTCTTATAAATCAGTTTCATACAAACTTGATGAGGTTAAGCCATCTAATTTTAAATTCAATATTTCTAAAGTGAAATTTTTGGGAGATTCACGTGTTTTTTCCTGGCATGCGAAAGCAGGTTTTATTCGTATTGATTAGTATTTCTACTATTGTATTTAATAGCCTTTTGCTCTAAAAGTTTGCTGTAATTTAGAGTATCCAAATCGAGCGTCAGGTTATTAATCCATTTCCTGGATGAATTAATGTAATTTTCAATATTTTTAATAGGTATTCGTTCTGCATACATATTAGAAATAATTATTGCATTTGCAACAGGAATATAGCTATTCATCGGATCTTTGTAAAAGTAATCCAAATTTTTTATTAACTCTCTATTTGATAAATAATCTACAGTCTCTGAAAAAACATTATCTGCAATAACTTGATCCTCAGCCCATACTTTTAAATAACTGTACAATCTACCATCTAGAATACCATGAAGGTAGGCTGTTTTCATTCTAAATATTATTTCTGTGTCATAATTTGAGCTTTTAGGAATTTGGTTCCAATCTAAACCATCCCAAAATAATTTATTTTGCTGTCCAAAAGAAAGTGAAAATAAAACTAACATTATAGATATATATCTTATACGCATATCGTAATATATTAACATTTATTAGTTACAGTGGTTTTTACATTTACAAATTCTAAAATCCCATTGATAGACAACTCCCTTCCAAAACCAGAATGTTTAATACCCCCAAATGGTAACCTAGGATCTGATTTAACAAATTCATTAATATAACACATCCCAACATTTAATTTTTGATTTGCAATTTCTTCAGCTTTCTCGATATTCTGAGTGAAAATTGCAGCTCCTAGTCCATATTTAGATAAATTTGCTAGTTTTATTGCTTCTTCTTCACTCTTTGCCCTAACAAGTGAAAAAACAGGACCAAAAATTTCTTCATCAAAAGCTATCATTCCAGGGCGTACTTCACTCAGAACAGTAATTGGATAAAATGCACTATTGGGAGTTGTTATAAAGCCACCCATTAATAGCTTTGCTCCTGCTTTAATTGAGATTTGGACTTGATTTTCAACGTTATCACGTGCTTCAGCTGATACTAATGGTCCTATATCAACTCCAACTGTTGGATCGCCCAAAGTTTTTTGTTCTAATTTTCTAATAATTTTCTCTACAAACTGCTCATATATTTCATCAACTACAATTATTCTTTTTGCTGAGATGCAACTTTGACCAGCATTTAAAAGTCGGCCCTCAATGCATGATTGAACAGCATTATCTAGCCTGGCATCACTAAAAACTAAATAAGGATCATTTCCTCCGAGCTCTAAGAGAACTTTTTTTAAAGCAGATCCAGCAGTTTGAGCAACTGACATTCCGCCCTTACTACTACCGGTAAATGATACTGCGGATACAAAAGGATTTTTTATTAGATCGTTCGTATCTTCATTAGAGAGTCTAATGTTTTGATAAATATTTTTAGGCGTATCAAGTTTTGAAAATATCTTTTCAATTAAGCTTGCGCAAGAAGGAACAAACAATGAATGTTTTAGAAGTACTGTGTTCCCTGATAATAAAACTGGAATGGAAAATCTAAAAACCTGCCAAAATGGAAAGTTCCAAGGCATAATACCTAGTATCAGTCCTAACGGTTGAAACGTAACAATACTTCTATTATTATCAAAGTTAACTTTTTTATGTTTCAAAAAAGATAAGGCGTTCTCAAAATAAAAGTTACATAACCAAATACATTTTTCTATTTCATCTAAACCTTGTTCAATAGGTTTCCCCATTTCAAGTGCCATCATTTTTGCATATTTAATTTTATTTTTATCAAGAGTAACTGATAACATTCTTAAATAGAGAACTCTTTTAGATAGAGACGTAGCTTTCCATTCCTCTTGAGATTTTAAAGAAAGTTGGATTTTTTTTCTTATTTGATCTTCAGTATGAAATTTAAAAGATTTATTCTTTTTATTATTTAAGGGATTGATTGAAAAGAAATCCATTTACTTTTTTTATTTTAATTAAAATTTTTAAGAAAAATTACAGACTAAGTTTTAATTTTTGATTTTATTTTTAGCGTATCTAATAAACTTTTGGGATAAATGATATTTTTATCATTCAGCGGAATAAGGGGCAAATTAATTGAACTTTTTGAAGCATAAGAATTATCATTTGTACGATTATTTAGGGCTTCGAAAGGTCCTTTATCTTTAATTTTTAACAACTTCAAGAGAATATAATGGCCTGTTCTTTTAGGTATAATTAGAGAAAAAATTGTAAGGAAAACGAGTTTTAAATCTTCAAAAAAGCCTTTTTTATCCAGATAATATTTATCTAGTGCAATTTTTATTTTAAGAATATCATCGTATGGATCTTCTTGATCAATCATAGATAAAATTTCGGCTTCGTTCCTGAATAAGATTGATGAATAACCGGAAAGTCCTGGTTTGATCTTTTTCAAGAAATCAAAAGTTTCAGGATTTACATATTGAGGAATTTCAGGTCTGGGACCAATAAATCTCATATCTCCTTTTATTATATTAAATAGTTGTGGTAATTCATCTAATTTCGCTTTCCTTAAAAAAAGACCCCATTTAGATGTTTTTAAATTTGTTTTTTTTGAAAAAAGATTAGGTTCTGTTTGAACATTTTTTAAAGTTCGGAACTTTAATATATTAAAATGCTTAAAATTTTTCCCAACTCTAATTTGTTTGAAAATTATAGGATTCCCTTGAAAAAAAAAGCTGGTAAGTAATATTATTAAGAATAATGGAGAAAGAATTATTATTAAAATTAAAGCAATTAATCGAGAAAAGATTTCCATAACATTTAATTTGAGAACATTTAATATTTTTAACAATAAAAAAAAAAAATTTGTGATTAATATCACCAAATAAAATTATTTAGAATGAAGTAGTTTAAACTGAATATTTTTCATAAACGTATTTTATGGAATCGACAATATAATCTACTTCAGAATCAATCATGAGAGGGTAAATCGGTAGTGAAATGATCGAACTAAACAAATAGTTTACGTTTGAAAAATCGCTTTGATTTAACTCGTAATTTTCTTTGTAATAAGAAAGCATATTGATAGGTTTATAATGAACCGCTAAACCTATGCCTCGTTTATTTAAGTTCTTTATGATTTGATTTCTAGAGATCTTCCATTCATTAAGTTTAATCTTTACAACAAATAAATGCCAAGCGTGCCCGTTAATTAATTCAGGTAATTCAAGACCTTTAACATCTCTTAACAGAGCTATGTATTTTTTTGCTATCTTCAACCTTTTCCTTTGCCATTTATCAATATTTTTAAATTGCCATAGACCAAATGATGCTGAAAGGTCAGTCATATTATATTTATACCCTAGCTCAGTAATATCATATTCCCATTTCCCCTTATCTTTAAATCTATTCCAACCATCTTTAGTTATTCCATGAAGAGATAACTTTTTTACTTTATCTGCGATTTCTTTATTATTTGTAGAAACTGCACCACCCTCTCCCCCAGTGGTTATATTTTTATTTGCATAAAATGAAAAAACGGAGGCATCGTCTGTGTCTCCTATCTTATGGTTCTTGTATTTTGTTTCTAATGCATGTGCTGCATCATCTAAAATAAAAACTCCATATTTTTGAGAGAATATCTTTAATTGATCTAAATTTACAGGCTCACCTCCATAATGCATTGGAATGATAGCTTTAATTTTAGTGTTATTTTTCAGTTCATCTTCGACTTTGTTTAAATCAAAAATGAAACTTTCTTTGCTTGAATCAATCATCCGTGGTCTCAAGCCTAAATATTCACCGCATTCAATAGTAGATGCAAAAGTTAACGCTGGAAGAATAAATTCGTCACCTTTAGAAAGCCCCTTTGCTAAAAGTGATAAATGTAACCCAGCAGTACACGAATTTAATAAAATGACATATTTACTATTAAAATAAACTTTTAACTGTTCTTCAAAATTTTTTACAATACCACCAGTTGTCAACCAACCATTTCTAATTGAATCCGAATAGATCTCATCTAGACTTTCAGGTGTATTCGGTCTGTGAAAAGGAATCTTCATAAAGTGGTAAGTATGTTTGCATATATGTCAAAGCCTATTTCAAGAGATATATCAGGTTTTGTACTAGAATTAAAAGCATATTCATTATTTAAAAAAATTGAATATTTTTTGTTGTACCAAAGTTGTGTTTCAGATCTTAAAAAGGTCGTTATCTCTCTTCCCTCGGATACATCATAATTGAAATTATATGGGTTATAAGGTTTGTTTAAAATACTATTATTTCCTTCCTCTTTTCTTCCTAACTGAATACTTATAATTAAGTTTTGATTAATCAGGCTGCTAAGACCAATTTCAGTAATTTCAAAATCACTACCTAAAAAATGGCCTAAAGGTTTGTTTCTTTGAACAAAATTATTACTACCATCTTCATGTCTAAATGTATTCTTTCCAATCATGGCTCTAGATAAGTAGGTCGAAACTATCCGACTATTTGATTTGAAAATATTTTTTACAATCTTAAAAGAATATGCATTAAATCTTTCTTTACCATCAATTAATTGAGATTTATCAAGAATAAATTCATCGAACATATAGTTAAATGAGAATCTATTTTTTTTTGGACTTAGATAGTCTATTGAGATTTGCCAAACACCATTCCCTGAATCATTTCCTTCTAAATTTTGTCTTTGATTTAATTCAATTTCAAGGTGTGTCGAAATTGGATTTAAATAAGCATAATCCAAATTTCTATTTTCCCCTGAGTAAATTATTATTTCAGATAAACCAATAATAAAATTTTTGTTATTTTTATATTCAACACCTCGACCATTAATATATCTATTATTTTGCGATGAATCTGACTCTAGATATCCATGAAAATATCTAACTCTTAAATTAGAAAAATTTAAGTCAATCATTCCATAATCATAAGCAGGAGAAGTTTCACTTACAGCTAATTGAATGTTATTCCCAGCTCCCCAAGATTGCCTTCCTCTACCAAACTGAAACATAATCCAATCTCTTTCAAAAGTAATACCTGAGAGATCAGTCTCTCCTGCACTAAAACCTCTTCTTTTAATATCTCTTGGGACACCAGTGAACCTATCAACCGAGTTAGGATTTGTGACAATCCGCGGATATAAATATCCATGAAAATAATTTTTAAACGTAAAATGACCGTAAGCATAAAGAACTTTATTCTTATCAGAAAACTTTGCTCCAAATCTTGATCTCACCATTAAGGAATCACTTTCAAAACCATCGGAATCATGCCTTAAAGGGCCAAAAGTTGACAAATCTCCCCAATTATCACCCGAATCATTTAATATCTTATCTTGTTTAAACTCAAAAAATTCATTTGGAATTTCTTGAGACATAAGAGTAGTCATCATGATAAAAATCTTATATTTTACAAAATAATTTTTTGTTAAAATGAACATCTAGTGTTTTATTTGATCTCTGTTTAAAAAGAGAATGTATGAATCCAATAAGTGTCCCCAATCCGTATGAAAAATGCATAATAAAATATGTAAAAAAAAGAGAAATCCAGCTGATTGGGAAAAAATTGTTTTTGACGGTATACTTCAAAGAGAATGCCATATTAAGTGCAAAATATATAATCATTACCAGTTCTACTAAACTATTCTGAATATTTAAGTATCTTAACATCAAAAAAAACAATAAATAAGATACAAAAATAGCTGGAATTAGATGTCTGATTGAGGCGATCGATCCCCTTTTTTGCATTACTCTGACTTTATAAAAACCATATTGAAAATATTGTTTTGCAAAACTTGATAATGAACTTCGAGTATAATATGAAGACTTAATTGTCGGATCTATCCATATTTTCCCATTATTCTGAATTAAGCGAAAGTTTAGTTCATCGTCCTGGTTTCTAATTAATTCTTCATCATATCCACCATTTTTTTTAAATACAGACCTTTTATATGCTCCAAAAGCGACTGTATCAACATATCGACCTTTTGATATACCCTTCCTGAATGGCACACCACCAGATCCAAAATCTGATGTCTGGGCAATCCTTATAATATTCCCAGTATAAGAGCTGCTGAGGTGTTTAGTCGGCCCACCGACGCAGTCTGCATTAACCTGATTAAAAACTTTAATACAATTTTCTATAAAATATTCGTCAATTTTAGAGTGCCCGTCTACTCGTATTATTATATCTCCTTTACTAATTGATAAGGCAAGATTAAAACCAACTGACACAATTTTTTTTTTATTGTCAATTAATTTTATTCTATTGAAGTGCTCTCTTTTCTTTTCAATAATATTTCTTGTATTATCAGTTGATCTTCCATCAGCAATTAAAATTTCAAAAAGGCGAGATGTCCTCTGAGTAATAATTGAATCCAAAGTCGCTTCAATCGCTTTTTCCTCATTGAAAATAGGCAATATAAAAGAAATGTCAACTTTAGTGTTCATGAATCTCTGAGTAAAAGTGTTTAATCTTACCAGATACGGGTCTTTTTATTTTATCGACTCGATTAATGATTAATGTTAGATTGGGTTTAAGATGTTGCTCAAGACTCTGTTCTAATGATTTAATCTCTGTTTTTTTGAAATTACGGTCCATTATTATATCAAAAACAAAAGTATCTATTTCTGTTTGCCTTATTATAAATTCTTTTATAATTCCAGTTGATTCAAGTAAAGATCTTGAAATATAGTAAAAAGTGAGTCCAGGTGATATTTTACCATTTGATAATAAAATTGTATCGTTTGTTCTTCCAATTAATTTTTCTAAATATACTTTATCATCTTCAACCGATAATTTTCCTAAATCACCAACTTTATATCTAATAAATGGCATTGCCTTATTGTAAAGATCTGTTATCAATATTTCTCCTTCAACCTTATAGGGTAAAATATTTCCTTGTTTATCAATCATTTCTATAAATTGAGTTTCATTTGATAGTTCCCATTTATTATTTTTATTTTCAAATGCAACTATCCCCCCAGCTTCCGAAACTCCATATTCATTTATTATAGGGACCCCAAAAGCATTTAAAAGAGTTTCCCTGTCTCGGTTTGAAAGCATTTCTGAGGTAGTTATGCAGATACTAAGACTACTACATATGTTTTTTAGTTTTACATCTTTTCTCTTCAAAAAATTTGCAAATAAAATCAAAGAATTTGTATATCCGTAAATATATTTTATTTTTTTTATTAAAAATAATCTTAAATATTTTTCACATGAATCATCTGAAAGGTCAAAAACATTAAATAAAATACGGTTCATTAAATGATCTTTAATCTTTTCTTGTATCTTTGTCATAACCTTGTGTGATCTACCATAAAACCTAGCTTCCTTTGAACGGAGCCCCAAGTTATACCAACTATATCGGTCGGCGGTAAGTGCCCATGTCATTGAATGAGAAAATTTATTTTTAGCGTAAAAAAAAGGTGTACCAGTTGAGCCTGATGTATTTGCAATATAAAGGTTTTTTTTACTGTACCCTTTTGTTAAAATATTATCCCAACTGTTTTGATAATCTTTTTTTCCCATAACTGGTAAGTCTTCCCATTTGTCCGGAAATATAGGACCTACTTTATTTCTATATATTTTATTATGAGTAAAATGAAAGAAAGCAATATCCCACTTTATCTTTCTTTGCCACTCTGCAGATTCGTCAATCGATAACAACTTATAGTCATTTATATTTTTTTTTGCTTTATAAAAGTTATATCCTAAAATTTTCAATTAAACGTCTCTTCCTAATTTTTATTTTTGAATTATTAATTATTTTTTCTTTATTACACATAAAAAATGAGATTTAAGAAATGAAATTTTAGTTAAGACTGGATATAAAATAGATGTTATGATACCTAAATTTCTAGCAATTGGAGGAATTAATGTAGTTTTGGAGTATTCTATTTCCATGCCAGGGAAAATTCGAAATATCTCCTTTTTATTTAATCCAATAATATTTCTATTGAAAGGATTATAATACCTCAGATCATAGTAAATAATAAGGCCATTTGATTTAAGGACTCTTTTTGCTTCTATAGCAATTCTTTTTCTATCATTTGAATCGAGAACAGAGGAGAACAGTGTGAAAATGATAATACAATCAAAAGAGTTTTTCGGAAATTTTAGTTGCCTTGCATCCATTAATTTAAAACATATTCCTGGAAAACTCTTAACTGCGTTTTTGATAGAATTTTTTCTAATATCAATTCCAGTTATATTTTTTTTTCTAGCACCAATATCCAAAAGAGTTCCTGTGAAATTGCCACCTGCACATCCTAAGTCTAGTATTTTATTATTTTTAATATCAAAATTATTTTTAATAAAAAAACCTTTTACTATGTTATGACGTTCTTCAAGAGAAATTTGATTACCAATATTTTTATTTGACCATTTTTTTAATACCTTTTTATTCGAAAGGTATTCTTGATAGACGTATTCAATTCTATCTTTTTCTAAATTTTTATCATTCTTCATCTAGTTTAATTATAATAAAAAGTTGAGTATAAATCATTCCAAATTTTATAAACTATATCTGGATTAAATTTTTTGCTATGATGAAAAGAATCTTTTTTCATTTTTTCTAACTTAGTTTTATTTTTTAAAAGATCTACTACTGTTTTTGCAAAAAGATTTTTCTTATTGAAAGGTATTAAATACCCTGTTTCTCTATCTTTTACAACTTCGGGAATACCTCCAACCTTAAATGCAATGACAGGTACTGAGGAGGCCATAGCCTCCACTAATGAAATACCAAAACTTTCGTACCTTGTTCCATGAATAAGCAAGGTTGACTTATTCATGATTTCTGGCATGTCATCATTTGGAACATCACCAAGGAAAAAAATGTTTTTATATCTATTATTTATAATTTTTTCTTTTAATTTATGTTCATTTTTCCCTGACCCTGCTATCCAAAGTTCAATATCTTGAAAAGTTTTTTGCACTTCTATAAAAACATCTATTAGTATTTCATGCCCAGAATAATTTTCGATTGCCTTTGCAATTAAAAGAATAAAGTGGTTTGATGTATTTTTAACCTTGTAATCATTAAACTTTTTAATTCCAACCATATGTGGTATTGTCTTAACAATTAATCTAGCATCAAAATTCTTAATCTTATTTTTTAAGATTTTGGTTGGTACTATTATAATATTTGTGAGATAGAATGGCATTCTTTTGATAAAGGACCAAGTTTCAAACTCATCTATTGCTTTGCCACCAACAAAGTTTAAAACCACTTTTTTATTAAAAAGTCTTGAAATAATAATAATCGGTAAATCTTTTACCCAAAGAGCATTACCACTGGCTGAAATGATGTGAACTATATCAGATGAATAAATAGTTCTAATAAACTGTATATAGAGATATGGAATAGGTAAAAGACCCTTTAGACCACTTTCAGTTTGTTGTTTTATAACTTTATGTCCATTTTTTATAAAAGCATCGTATAAAGTAAGCCCAAGGGTGCTCATTCCACCCGAATAAGGTGGGAAAGGGGCAAAGATAGAAATTTTTTTTCCCATATTTTATTTTAGAAAATCATTTTTTAAATAAAATTTTGTCAATTCTTCTATTTTATTTAATAGTGAGTGTTTGTGATTAAAAGTTGTGTTTTTGTCTAGTTTCTCACTACTAAAAATAGTCAGATTTGTTAATTCGTTATATCTGCTTGAATTGAAAGGTAATTTGTATTTTGTTAATTTTTGAGAATAATCGCATATAGTTGAAACAGATAAACCTAAAAGTTTTGGTAAACTGAGTTTAGGACTTTCAACTTTTAAACTTTTAGATATTCTGTTAATAATTGAATAAAGTTCTACAGAATCATTAATTATAAAATCATTATTATACTTATTTTTAATAAAATAAATAATACATTGGCATAAGTCTTCAATAGCAAGATAGTTCGTCTTGATTTTTTTATAATCTCCAAAATAATAGAAATAACCTTTCTGAACACTTTTAACCAAACTTAAGAAAGATTTTTTTTCAAGGCCAATAACATCTGTGGGTCTTATAATTGTAAAGTCAATGTTATTATTTTCACAAATTTCACGAATGAAATTTTCAGCAGCTAGTTTACTTATTCCATAAGGATTAGTTGAGTATTCATCAAAACTTTCATGGATAATTTTATACTTTTCAATATTATAAATCGATACAGTACTTAAAAATATTATTTTTTTTACACCAGATTTTATAGCCGCAACAACAAGTTTTTTAGTACCTAAAAAATTCACTTGCCACATCTTATCCGTATTTTTCTTTTCAGCTGCTAGATGAACTAAAATATCAATTTTATCATGCAATATATTTTCTTTTTCTAAGTCCCAATCAATAATTCTAAAACTATTGGAGTATTCTTTGGGTAGAACTGATGTATCTCTACTTGATAAAAAGATATCATAACCTTCATTTTTAATTGAATTGTATAGATTTTTACCGATGAAACCAGATATACCAGTGATGAGAACTTTTTCTTTCATTTATAGATTTATATGTATTAAATAATTTTAATATATTTTTTAATAGTTTTATCCCAATCATGTGCATTTGCCCAATTTTTAGAAGCATACCTAAAATTTTGATAATCATTCATTATTTGTACGATCGCTCTTCTACAATCGATTGGGTTATGATTATCAATTAGAACCCCTGTCTTCATATTATTAATCGCATTCTCAATGCCACATCCTTTTGATCCTATTGCAGGTAAGCCAAAATAATTCGCCTCTAAAATAGCTATGCCAAAACCTTCAATATCTCCACTTGGTAAATTTTCACTTAGCATAAGGAATATATCACATTCTTGAAATAAATTAGATAATTCATAATCTTCTAAGTATCCATAAAAATGAATAGAGTCAATTACGTTTAAAGATTCTGCTAATTCAGTTAATTCTAATTTAATATTATCCGGTCCTACCATGTGATAGCTCACATTCTCAAAAGATTTTTTTATTTCAGGTAATGCTTTTATAACATTGTGTTGCCCTTTTCTTTTACTAAGAGAACCTAAAGTGAGCAAACGCAGATTTTTATTTTTTCTAATTTTACTTATTTTTTTAAATTTCCCAAACCTCTTTATATCAACACCATTATAAATAATATCGAGTTTATTTTCAATAATTTTATCTTTAAGCAAACTGCCTGAAAAATCAGAAACCGCAATAACCTGATCATACTGATTTAAAATATAATTTGAAATATATCTAATAAAAAAATTTCCCATTGAATTTTCATGACCATGGAAAATTAATATGGATTTTATATGAACCAACTTACTTAAAAGACCGAACACAATAAAGGGTAGCTGCCCTGTACAAATAACTGTTGAATTATTTGATCTTAGATACTCTTTAAAGAATAATTTTATAATATTAAATATTTTAAAAAATTTAAAACCTGAATATCTAAAAATTTTAAACCTTTCTTTTTTATCAAATTGGGCTTGATTGCCTTTGTTGTTTTTTGGAGCGATAACTGTTACATCAATGTCATTTTTATATAAATATTTTGAAAGGTTATACGCATGACTACCAATTCCTCCAGGATCAGGGAGAAATTCAGATGTTATGACCAATATTTTTTTTTTTAAAATCACTATTTAAATATTATCAAAGAATAGAATCTTCATCATTAGTTGTAATAATCATAGAACTTATTGCAATAAAAACCGGAGAAACGAATGTTCTCATGCCTGAATGCATCATTGTACCGATTCCAATTAAAAACAATGAAAATAATATTGCATTTCCAACTGTTTTTCTCGTCTTAAAAACCATTTTTATAAAGAAATAAAAAAGTATCAAAATATAAAATAGACCAAAGATACCATGCTCCGCCACTAACCTAGAAAATTCAGTGTGCGAAGCAGCATAGCTTATTCCACTATCTCTTAAAAATTTAGATGCTCCTACACCAGTTCCAAAAATAAAATTCTTACCCCAAAGTCTAAAGTC
>ENA-ORDA01001356-ORDA01001356.1-marine-metagenome-genome-assembly--contig:-NODE-1356-length-21025-cov-4.998616_pt1 | contig 21025 bp, 11 predicted proteins | sample MGYA00237778_ERZ508506 | MGnify/ENA primary metagenome ERZ508506 (study PRJEB26177, sample SAMN06267891) | marine metagenome | isolation source: Monterey Bay, California, USA | place: Pacific... | reverse complement strand
GGAGTCAGCTCCCCTGAGGCTCCTTTCTTTTGATATCCTTTTATTCCGGGTGATACTTTTGACTATCAACCACCCATTGTTTTGATATACAGTTCTCTGGTCAGCAACTTGTTAAGAGGGGCTCACATGCTGAAAATCCGATACAAAAAGAATTCAGAATCAAACATACTCACATCTGTGATTTTAGTCATGCTCATGGTTATGAGTACGACACTGGCAATGATGATCCCAACAGATTGGGATGAACCAACGACAACAGTCGATGTTGAATACAGTCCCATGGAAAGCAGTCCTGCTATGCAATCAATGAATCAAGCGGGTCAAGGCAGTTATGACGGCGATACGACGTTCAATAACGATAACGTTCACCCCTCTCTTAGTGACATCATGTGGGCCGATACTGGCGTTGCATCCGGTGTAATTCATGATGTTGCTGCTATTGAAGCAATTATGGCATCGAATAATTTCCTTATCGAAGAATCAAACCGTGATGATCACGATAACGATGGTATCAGCGACTTGTACGATCTTGATGATGATAATGACGGAATCTACGATCTACTGGAACGCTTTGATGGTTGTTATGGAACAGACCCATTCGACCACGACAACGATGGTATCTCTGATGCAGATGACTGGGATGACGACAACGATGGAATCCTCGAAGGACCTCTTGACATAGCTGCTCTTGAAGGACAGGGTCTCGACCCTCTCAACGTCAGCACCCACCGTTACCTCCCCGAAGATACAATTCATCCGTGGACTGGTACACAAGTAGGTGCCTTTTACCTGGCCGATCAAAACCCATTGGATCACGACAATGATGGCGTAACAGACGAAGACACAGATGGCTCAGGAGCAGGCCGATTCGATGAAGATGATGACAATGATGGCCGCATTGACCAATTTACATGGCCATGTGACTTCGACAACGATGGCGTAAGAGATTACTTTGACGATGATGATGATGATGATGGTGTAAAGGACGTTGAAGATTCAAACCCGTATAATTCATCAATTACAACCTCACATACCCAAGCAGGCAATCTTTTCGCAGCCCCAACAACATGGGACTTTATTGATTACAGAGATTATTCTGGTGGCGTTAACTACGTTACCTGGGAAGCTGCAAGAGTGGATGCAAACGACGAGTTTGACTATGCTGGAGGAGCGACTGGTGACGGTGCAGCAGGTACGCCTTCCTTCACAGACATCATCGACGGAGATCTTGATGGGGATGGAATTCCAAACTTCATCGATCCTGACAACGATAACGACGGAACTCCCGACTCTGCAGATACTGATGATGATAATGATCTTATTCTGGACATGTTCGATCCAGACGACGACAACGACGGAATCCCAGATGTCTGCGTAAATATCGATTTCAATAATGATGGCCTAAGTGACTATACTTGGACCGACAGATCTCCTTACGAAACGCCAGGTGGCAATACTGATGGAAAGGCTGGGGTGGATTGCGAACTTGATTACGACCAAGACCTTGACGATGACCGACTTCGCCCATTCGACCAAAACTACAACGCAATCTATGATTGGCTTGACCCAGAAATGGGTGGAACAACCTCTCCAGATAACCTAGGAAACGTTCTCGTAAGTGGAGACGCTACAAACTTCGAGTATGATACTGACAATGATAACATCGATAACGAGAACGACAGCTTCCCGCTTGACAAGGCGTCTGACGTTATTGCTTGGAATTGCCCAACATCAGCGAATCCAAATCCAACAAATCCAGATCCAAGATGTCAAACACGTCGTGCATCGTTCTCTCAATTCAATGATTGGGATGGCGATGGTGTACTGAACTGGGAAGACGTTGATGACGACAATGACGGAATTATCGACATGCTCGACATCGATTGGGATTGCGACCTCGATAATGATGGAGATCTTCATGCTATCAACGGGGCACTATACCGTGATGACGGTCCAAATTCTGTTGATTCAGACATTGATGGTGACGGTCTAGAAAACGACATCGACTGGGATGATGATAACGACGGCCTTTCCGACTTGTTCGACCCTGATGATGGAAACTGTGGATTGGTCGATGCAGATCTTACTGATGCTTTCCAACAACCAGCATATCCTGTTGGTGACGGAGGATCTCTTACCGGTGGAGCAGATAACCAAGATTACGCTACTAACGCAGATTTGTATTGGGCAATGGTATTCTTGCACAACCCGTTCTCTGAGATGATGATCGATTACAACGGATATGACGGGACAACAAACCCAGTAACCCCAGGTACTATCCCGGAATTTTACTGGTTCTTATTCGCCCGTTGGTCTTCCTACAATGGTGGGAATGAATGGGATATCGACAGCGATGGGGACTCCCTCGTTAACGGCCTTGACATCGATCAAGACGGCGATGGACTGCCAGACTGGTGGGACCAAGACGAAGGAAATGATGGAATTCAAGATGTTAACGACGTAAAGATGGGTGGTTCATTCAACATGACTACGTGTGGCGTTACTGTTGGAAATCTTGGTCAAGGCTTCGTTTGCGGATATGCCTATGCTATCGCTTATCAGATGCCACTCAACGGCGTAAACGCTCAATTCGGACTTCCATATTCGACACGGCCTGACGCAGTCGTCGACCAAGGGGCAACTCCTGGCGGAGCCTCTGGTAACTGGTCTTGCACCCCCGGGGCACAAGGTGGATGTTGGCATTACGACTTTGGCGGAGACGGTAATACCGATTCTGCAATAACTTATCTTCAAATGCAAAACAACCGCGATTCGTTCGTTACATGGATGGGTCTTTTCACAGGTATTTGGCAATGGAACTCAGACAATGGGGCTGAGGCAGATTTCCCTGACGAACTTGGAGCCGATTTACTTCAAAATGATGCTGACGGAGACGTTGACGGAGACTTCTACAACAACAGCATTGACCTTGATGATGATTATGACTCGGTTTTCGATTGGTTTGACGTTGATGACGACAATGATGGCGTATGGGACTATTTCGAAGTAGATTCAAACGATGATCTTGACGATGACGCAGGCCAAGAGAATGGTAATTTCTTCTCAGGTACGAATTGTGTCGATAACGATGACGATGGGAACGATGCAGATGCCGATGATGATGGATTCTACCAAGCAGTTTGGGACCGTGGCGACATGACTCTCGGACTCATCCAACCGAAGGTATACGACGTTGACAACGACAACGACGGTGTGCCGGATGGTGAAGACGTAGATGATGATAACAACGGAATTCTTGACGTTAATCAAGAACTCATTGCTGGATGTTTCTGGGGCGAGGAACAATCGACTTGGGACCACGATAACGATGGGATCGTTAACTGGGCTGACGACGATTGGGATGGCGATGGAATCAGCAACACTGTAGAATTACTAGTTTCAATCACTCAAGCATTCGACCATGATAACGATGGAGACAGAGACGATATTGATGTCGACGATGATCAGGACGGAATGCATGACGAAGACGAAGTCATGCTCTGGCCTGAACGATTCCAACGTAATTCAACCAACCCATGGGATCACGACGACTTCGGAAGTGGAGAAGCTCTTGCAGATCCAACTGACCCATTCACTGGTCCAGACGTAATTGACGAAGACGACGATAATGATACGAGAGTAGATGCTGATTGGGATCACTTCGAAGAAGGCTACTCATCAACTTGTGTTGCAGGGCCTCTTTCCTCAGATTGGGATTCGGATAACGATTGTACACTCGATGATGAAGACAAGGCGCCTACATTCATCACCCTAGACATGCCGAGCAATCTATGGATGGATGCTCAAAGCCCGGCAATCTTCAGCGGTGTAGTTACATGGGTCAATCCAATTACACTTGTTTCGGAAAATGCGAGCAATATGCCCGTCCAAGTTCACATTGAATGGGCTGCAAATGGAACGACTGCAATCGAAACAACAAATATTCTCACAGGACAAGATGGACGCTTCTCAGTGGGTCAATTCCTCTATCCTGAGGATATTGTTGTCGGTGATAGTACGACGTACAAGGTCTATGCGGTTGTAACAGAAATGTTTGCTTTCAACGGCGCCACATCAGCTGACTACTTAGTCGGCGTCGAGGCGAATATGACCATTGATCCAAGCAGTAACAATTGGGAATTCTTTAGAAGCGATGAACAACAGTTGTGGTTGGAATTTTATTCCTACTATACAGCTGACTATCAGCGTGGAATTTACTCAAATCCGATTCCATATGCTCCAGTAACATTCTCCTTCTACGGTGGACTATTTGGTAACCTCACAGAGCCAACCAACTTTACCAACTTTGACGGACTTGGCTACCGTGCAAATTCCATCGGATTGACCTCGGTTTCATTCGAGCAACTTGGAGGCGCATCTGGTGTTTGGAAACAAGTACAATTCAACTCAACAATGGATAACGGAGCAGGCGTAGCACCTGGCGGACTTGAAGAAATCATTTGGAACAGTAATACGTTGCAACACGACGTCGTTCAAGACTCAAGTGGACTTTCAGCTCAATATGAACGCGTTAACACAAGTTTACCAGCAGGCGATTACAGTTATGTTGGACGGGTTCAACCAGATCTTGCTACTGATTATCCGTTCCCGTTCCTACACGGAGATGAGGACGAGCCTCGTTCAATGCGTGTTATGCACAGAATGAACATCGCAGGTACAATGACTTTGGAAGGAACACAACCAATTTCATTCTTCGATGCTACTATCAACAACGGAGATGGAACATTCGGTAACTGGAGATACATGTATCACGGCCCTGCTCTTACCACAGCTGGAATTGATTACAATGAAGTGTCTGCTTACAAGGCATACAGTACACTTTGGGATGGTAATGACGCTTCTCTAACCGGACAAGCAGTCAACATCATCGATTTCGTTGATGTCAACGCTACACATTGGTTCATTACTCTCGTCAACGGTGGAGATGCAAATCTCCCTCCATGTGGACAAGTCGATCCAAGTGACCCAGATAGCCCAGTACGGTGCGAAATCGTTCCAGAAATGGATACTGGCACATCTCTTGGACTTGCTGGCGATGTTTCAAACCGAAGCGAAATTCCGTGGACAGTGGACCCAATTGCAGTACAGCTTGACAGAGACCGTAACGGTATCTTCAGCAGCGGTGGAGAAACACAATTCACTCAAACACCGAAGTGTCGAGATGCATTAGGAAACGATATTCTCATGATCGTTCAAGGTGATGAAACAGAATGTCAGACAAAAGGTGGAACACAAGCTGTTTACGATTACAACTTTACTTGGGAAAGCCAATTCGCATCTGGAACTTATGGAATGCGCGTCGACTTTACCAATTCAGCGTATTACTTCACAGGTAATTCATCAACACTTGCAACTACTGGTGCTTACATTAACGTAACAGTCATCGGAACAACCGACTTCCAATTGACATCAATTCCACGTTTGTATCGTAACACGAACACGTCAATACAAGCACGATTGATCGACAATTCATTGCAACCAGTCCGTGAAGCACCAGTCAACTACACTTGGTCATTCGATGGTCGAACTGAAACCAGTTATACCGATACAAACGGATTCTTTGAAATGCCATTCAACATCACTGCAGACGACGATTTAGGTTCATTCACACTGACCTTCGACTATGAAGGCACATCATTACTCAAACCGAGCAATGCTGTTCAACAGGTTTGGGTTGTTTCCCGGACCTTTGTCTCAGTAATCTCAACAGACGGTAATAGGCGCCAATCTGGAGATCTTTGGGACTTCACTGCTCAGGTGAAAGATGATAACAAGACGTTCGAATACGATTCGGGTGGACGTGATCTTGACGGTACAACCGCACCAAATGGTGGTTTAGTGGACGTTATCTTCGAAGGTACTGACTTCGACAACGTGCAGCATCGCCAGGTCATTGCAACACTTGCACCATCTGCTGGTGTTATTTCATTGCCAGAAACCCAGCCCGACAACGCTCATTTGTGTTATTACGACGGAAATGGCGATGGATTCGCAGACCGTGATGTTAACCAGGACGGTGTTCTAGAACGGCTAGAAAGCGTAGGCTGTTTGAAGGCGGATGTCAGTCCATTGAGCCCACTCAAGCTTAGAGAGGACCCAGAATCTTTCCTACCAGACGGATTCGGACCAGTCAATGTTATTCTTCGATTCGAAGAATCTCTGCCAAACGAAGGCTGTGCAGGTCTTGATGCAAGTTATCTCGGGCTACAAGGACAATGGGACCCATGTGCAAATGTACCAGGGAACAACCACTTCAGAACTGTCATGACATACAATGCAAACGGCTTCTCCCTCATTGGAAGGACCCTTCTGTCAGTCGACGATCAAATTGTCTATACAAGCGAAATTGATACGGTTACGGGCTTAGTTGTTCCAAAGCCAATGGTTGTCACAGGACAGCTAAAGGATGAACTTGGAACCAATCTGACAGACCGCACAATTCGTGTAAGTTATGAGATGGTAAACGGTCAAAGCGGCCCAGTGAATTGTAATGCAGGTGTTACAGACGGTGATGGGTTCTATTCTATTGCTTGTCCACTTTCCGATGCTACTGCTGGTAAGACGAAGGTTACAGTATCGTACTCTTCGTATGACAACAACGACGCATTCCGTTACGATAACAAGACAGTTCAAACAGAATTCGATGTGTTCTCAAATTCAACACTCGATATCAACGAAGTCGGACCATTCAAGTCTAGTGTTGATACATTTACTGTTGACGGAATCCCCTACCCAGTTCTTTACTTGAAGGAATCATTCCACGTTGACGCTCTACTCAGCCAGAGTAACGGGCGCTCAGTTGGCGGTAAGTGCCTGAACATTTATCTCGACCCTGAAGAAAACATTCGTCCTATTGCAACAATTCGCACAAGCGATATCGATGGAACTGCAGAGTGGTTTAGCGGAGATCCTCTCCAAAATCCAACACTGCGTGGTGTCGAATTAACAGGTGGTAAGAAAGAAGGATTCAGAACTCTGAGAGTTGCCTTTGAACCTGACTTCAACATTCCAGGTGGTTGTGACCGAGATATTGAGAATGTTCTCAATGGGTCATTCGCAGAACTGGATGTATTGGTACGATCCCGTGTCGATATGCAAGTTCAAACTACGTGGTACAGAGGCGGCGAAGCCGGTGTTCCAGAGGACACGCCTATTATCGGCGAAGTAGCACTATTACGCGATCGAATCGACGTTGCGATTGAGGCGGAAGAGATCCAATTCATTCGCCAATATCGAGACGAAACCGGTGCATGGCAAACAATGCCTGGTGGAGTAAACAATTCTATTACAAACGAACAAGGTATTGCTCGATTTGAATGGAATTTCGACGGACGAACATGTGACGGAGTCGAATGTACTGGTGAATGGCAAGTCATTGCAGTTTATTCAGGAAGTACAAATTTCCAAGCATCTCAGAATAACATTACTTTCGCTGTAGATTACAAGGAAAAAGTTAGCGAGGAAAAAGCAGGCTTCTTCTCTCCAGAGAATCTGATGGCATATGGAATTGTCCTCATGGCTCTACTTGTTGCGAGTGCGCTCTACTATCGTCGAGCAATGAGTCGCAGACAAGTTCAGTCTCTGCGTGGTATCCTCACAGATACGATGATGCAGCTTGAAGCAAGTAACGAATACATCAAGATTATCTTTGATTGTTACAAGAATCTCGTAAAGCACTTCCGCAAGTACGGCTTCATGAAGAAGGTATACGAAACAACTCGTGAATTCGAAGCAGCAGTTCGTGCAGCATTCAATATGGTGCCTCCACAGCAACTCGATGGCTTCCTAACCATCTTCGAAGAGGCTCGTTACTCCGATCACAATATCGGTGTCATGCAACGCGACCAAGCAATTTCAACACTTGGAGCTATTACCACCTCGATTACAGCCGCTCTAGGCGAAGACTCGTTGGTAAAGCGATACGAAGGCTCTGGCTTGTACGATAAGCAAACCAAGGCTGGAGAATTTGTTGCTGCAGACGGGACAACTCGTCAAGCAGGAATCGTTGATGGTGAATCGACCGACTTCAAGATTTGAAGCGTGAACGAACCCATACAAGGATTGGCTAAGCCAACCTTCAAGGGTTGGATGCGCTCTCAAGTTATCATGGAAGACTGGAAGATACTCATCGACCGCGCTATGGCTGCAGAAACACAGAATACGATTGAAGCTCACAAGATATACGGTGATGCAGTACGTTCGGCACTTGCCCAAACGCAAATGCTTCTTGGAGATTTAGAGGCAGCGCAAGTTATCGAGGCCCTGTACGGTGCTCTCGTAGCATACTCACAACAAGTTATGCTTCGAATGAAAGCCGAAGATCCAGAAGTTGGTGGTGTCGATCACGCATTCCGTGCAGGCCAAGCTTATGGCGTATCATGCGTTCTCAACCATCTCATCGATCAGTTAACTGACGTGGCTGGAATTACAGCTCTCGGCGCCCTTGATGACTTCTCAGATACCCTTCATGATGAAATCATCATCCAAGGCCGTGCTGCAGGCTTAACCGTCGAACTCTTAGATGCAAAAGGCGAGATTCTCTACGATTGAACTTCTTCTCTCGCGTCGGTGGCTTCATAACCAGCAGGTAGGTCGCGAGAATGCCTCAAAGCATCGAGGGAGTCATATGAGCAAGCCAATACGAAAGACAAATGCAGATTTGGTCGAGTTAATCGGTCAACTGAAAGCCCAGTCTCGTGATACCGGTGTTGCACTATGGCGAGATGTTGCTCAGCGCCTCTCTAAGAGCCGCAAAAACTGGGCCCAACCAAACCTAAGCCGCGTAACTCGTTACGCCCCAGAGGATGTAACCATCCTTGTACCTGGGAAACTGCTTGGATCTGGTGAAGTCACAGGGAACCGCACCATCGCCGCCTACAGTGTCAGCACAAGCGCACGAGCCAAGATTGAAGCCGCAGGTGGGCGAGTTCTCACCTATGGTGAATTGATGAACGAAAACCCAAACGGAAACGGGGTGATTATCCTTGGATGAAGCAACAACATACGTCTTTGACGCTGATGGACTTGTCCTAGGACGTCTCGCATCTACAGTAGCAGATATGCTTCTGAAGGCTGCACGCTCAGATCGTGATGACAAGGTTGTTATCATCAATTCTGAGAAAGCAATTGTTTCGGGAAGTTCAACTTCTGTTCTACAGAACTATCACGATAAATACGCCTTGAACCATGCTCGCAAGGGTCCTTTTTACCCTCGTATGCCAGACATGATCCTCAAGCGAACTGTTCGTGGAATGTTACCGTACCAAAGAAAGAGCAGTGGTCGCAGAGCACTCCGAAATCTACGTGTAGAAATTGGTTGCCCACATCATCTTGCTTCAGGCATGCCAGAAGGCCATGTCGAAGGCGATGACAGCAAAATCCGCAAATCCTTGCCAGAAAGCTATGTTCGTCTCGGCGACATCAGCGCAAGTCTTGGTGCACCAGCGCACCGATGGACCGGAGGTGAACAATGATGGCACGTAAGAAGAAGTCAGTAGAAAGCTCAGGAAAGAGAAAGACAGCGGTTGCTCGAGCATCCGTCAAAGCAGGAAAAGGTCGAGTTCGTGTAAACAGTGAACCGATTGAAATCCTTCAACCATCTCTTGCACGCCGTAAGGCAATGGAACCACTAATCATTGCAGATGCAATGAATCGCCTATCTAAGGTCGACATCAACCTCACTACCAACGGTGGAGGAATCATGGGTCAAACCGATGCAATTCGAACTGCAATTGCTCGTGGCCTGGTTCACTACAACGGTGGAGCAGAAGGAATCGACGAAGAACTTCGTGACGAGTACCTGCGATTTGATCGTAGCCTGCTTGTCAACGATCCACGTCGTAAGGAAGCAAAGCACCAACTTGGACGTGGTGCTCGCCGCAAGAAACAAAAGTCCTACCGATGAGGTGATGAAAGATGATAATTCCAATCCGTTGTTTCAGCTGTGGTACCGTTATTGCTCACAAGTGGGAAGCGTTCAATGAAAAACTCGCAGAGGGTGCTAGCATTGGCGAAGCACTCGACCATGTAGGTTTCGAACGCTACTGTTGCCGACGTATGTACGTCGGACACATTGATTTGATCGAAGAAATCGTTCCTTTCAGTGCTCAACACAAGTGAAGATATCAAGGGCCTGTGGGTTAGCTTGGCCTATACTTGGCGGCTGGGGGCCGTCAGACCCCAGTTCAAATCTGGGCAGGCCCACTCCGTAGATATCCAAGGCTAACACCTGACCAACCAGCCTTGCATTGATATGGTTCAATCTCTAGCCCGCGTTATGCGCTCCCAAGCCATTGCACTGTTCGTTCTTCTCTTAGCGACTAGCCTGACGCCATTCGTATCTTCAGATGTGACCATTACGGCCACAGATGCAACATGGGATGGAGAGAACCACGTTCTTGATGGGAACGTAACGGTTTCGTCATCATCCACCCTCACTATTGAGTCCGGAGCAATCATCGATACCGGCGACTATTGGATACAAATTGACGGGTCTCTCATTGCAACCGATGTGGAATTCATGTCGAGCGTTACACCAACCAGTCAGGGTTCAACCGGAGCAGGTCTATGGCCAGGAATCATCATTTCATCAACAGCCGATGCAGTACTAACTAACGTCACAATCCGTGGCGCAGAATCCGCTTTAGCAGTCCATGGAGACGTTACAATCCATGAAGAAATTCTGATCACAAATAGCTACATTGGCCTTGATATTCACGCTACTGGAACTGTGATAGCCGAATACGTAACCATGGACACAATTGATATTCAAGCAGTTCACAACGAAGGTCAACTTACTGTTACAACAGGTGAATTTACCAATGCTGCAACAGGAATTCACTCTTCAAACGAAGTAACTGCATCTGATGTAACATTTAATCAGACGGGTTTCGCTCTTGATATTGTGGCAGGAGATGCTACAATTACAGGACTTGGTCTCGACAATGTTAGCGTTGGAATAGGATCTGATGCCGGGGCTTCAACCACTGTGAGCAGTATTTTCGGCCAGTCTGTGACCCTACTTATCGATGGCTCTGGTACTGATGATTTGACGGTCTCTGACGCTCTTCTAACCGGAGATCGTCTCTTATGGGGCTCAGTAGAAAGCATCGACGTGTCCGAAATAGACTTCACTCAGCAGTCATTAGATAGAACGGCGATTGACATACGCTGTACTATTAATTGCATTTTTGACGATGTAAAACTCTCCCAAACTGAAATCGGGTTTGACATAGACGGCCCAGGTGTAACCGAAATCAAGAACAGTGATATTGAATCAACAAATATTGCTTTGCGAGGTTCAGGAGACGGTTTGCTCATCGTCGAAGATTCTGATTTCATATCCCAAGGGAAAGTAATGACCTTTTCAGGTCTCGACACGGAGATTACTGACTCAAATGCTGAATTAAGTCAAGGTGATGGTCCAGCAGTGAATGTTCTAGAAGGTCAACATCAGTGGAACAATTTCAATGTTGAAAAAGCCTACAGCAGTTCTGATGTAACCTCTCAAGGTATCGATGCATGGTATACATCGATCGAATCCACGAGTTTAACGACAAACGGTTATTCAACAGGTGCAGTGTTTGAAGACAGCGCTCTTACTGCTGAAACTGCTACGTTCATCAACGGAAAAACCACAGGCCTCTATGGAATTCAGTCAACATTCACGCTTGAGGATTTGATAACATCGACTCAACAGTATGGTGTTCGACTAGCAGACGAATCCCATCTCCAAACTTCGACTTGGGCTGCGAATCTCCACAACACCCCTCTTCTTCTTGAAGAGGATTCAACAGCAAATGCTCGCACATTCACTCCACAAAACACAGCCCAAGGGTCATCAGACGCAGTGGGCGATGGGATATTCCTCTATGGAGGGCCTACAACAAGCACAATCTCAACAACAGCATATGGATATCTTTACGAAACCTATGTGTCCTTCACTGACATCAACAACCAACCCATTCAAGCAGATGCTTACGCCCATAATTTCCTTTCAACAGGAGATACGAATGGTGTTGCTTCTCTCCCCCTTCTATCGACTGGTTCTATGGTTGATGTTCTCTATCAAGGTGCAGGTGTTCGCGCAGAATTGATTGGCAATCAAGCAGGTCAATCGGTTCAAATCATTACTGTCCCTCAAGGAGACTGGAATCTTCCTTCTTCTTCCACGATCGTTCTAGGAGCGAAGCCAGACGGGAGCCCTCACATATTGAACGGAAACCTCAACTTTGCAACAAACTCTCAATTGAAACTCATCGATACAACGCTGATTGTAGATTCATCTTCATCCGTTGATCTCGGGGCATCAGGAACCCTTTCTGGGGACGGAGGCATCCTCAATGCAACGTCATTGTCTCTGAACGTCCAATCGACCTTTACATCAGAAGGAAACGGTCTTGAAATCCAATCACCTGTTCAATGGGCATGCTCATCAGCGCAATCAATTAGTGACGTGAGATTCACATCCACGCTCTCCATTGGCGCATTATGTGAAGTTGAAATGACCGGAGGCGAGGCAAATGAACAAATTACTGTAGGTACAGGGGGCTCTTTCTCACTTTTCTCAGTACTTGAAATCAGTGTACTCGATAAAGGAGTTCCCGTTGAAGGAGCGACAATTATTGTAGATGGTCAAACAGTCTCAACCGACGCACTCGGAGAAGCAACAACACAAACCACAGCCCGTTCAGTTGACTCTCAAGGAGACGTTCAAGGTGGCACGAAAACAGTCACAATGCAAATCCAGTCGTTTACCGAGTTCTACGCTTGGGATACAAAGAGATCGACATCTCACACATTCATGGCCTCTACTTTGCCTACAGGTACAATCAACTCTTGGCTTGTCCTAGAGAAATCTTGGAGCCCGTATCGCCTAGAAGGAGATTTAACAATTGCCTCAACAACAAAATTAACAGTTAATGACGGCGTTGAACTTCGTATCGCATCACAAGCTATCATCGATGTACAAGGTGTCTTTGAAGCAGGTTCTGCAACTATTTCTTCCACTGGATTTGGAGCGAGATGGGGTGGATTAGTTCTTGATGGAATCGTTGGTTCTAGAATACAACTTTCAGGAACTCAACTGGTCGAAGGCTCACCATTACTCACTGTATCTGGCTACGGAGAAATGGTTGCTGAAAATGTCAACTTCGCTCGTTCTGCAGGGTCCGACCCACTGATTTTAATCAATTCAGGTGCACAAGCAACAGTTTCACTTTCCAACTCTCACCTTCGCGACGCTGGTTCAATGTGCATCCAATCCCAAAGCCCAGATGCAAAGATTGTTTTGGATGGAGTCGAGTTTACAGATTGCAACGGCGATGCAGCGTGGATACGCCTTTCCGATGTTGATTTCAATAATGTAACAATCAACGGAGGAATGGAAGATGGCCTTGCTCTAATTGGAGTTACTGGTCAAGTAAGCGGCTTGAAAACCTCTTCCTTCGTAGGAGATTCAACGGTTCGATTGGAATCTATTGATGGTGATTTCATTATCGAAGATTCTCAGATATCTGCTGGGTCAGAAGTCGGTTTAATCGCATTCAATTGCGACGATCTCATCCTCAGAAATTTGGAACTCTCAGGGGCCCCTGGACTAGACATCGATGAAACGTCAGGTCAATTAGAGCAAATAACTGCTCACGGGAATGGAGTGGGAACTGGTGTGACGATTCGCCACGGCAAAGCATCATCAATGATGGTATCAGACCTTTCTATTACCAACTATTCAGTTGGTTTACGCCTCCACGCTCATGACTTCGAAGAGCCCGGTGTTGCGTACATACACAATCTGACAATCGATTCATCTGATGCATTATCGGTTGAGTATTACGATGCTCAAATCTCAGACTCTGATCTTGTTGGATCAATTTCAGTTGCAGGAAGCACAATCAACATCATTGACAGTTCAATCATTGGTACAAAATCACTCTCAACCGAGGGAGTTCTCAATGAATGGAGTACACACTCATTAAGCGCAATACTCAATGGAATTTCCGTCGAAGCAACCTATGTTATTTCCACAGAATTACTTGACCAGCCAAGCACCTACAGCGGCCAATTTATCGACATAATACTCCAGTATTCTAAGCATACAGAAATACAGTCTGAATTGAGCACTAGTGCAACGATAGAGACGTATTCCGCAATGAGTTTAGTCAACAATTCAGAATTCGAACTTGGAAACGGCGTTAATCAACAGGTCACCATCTCCTTGCTGCCAAATGCAGCTCCAGTTGCAAGTGTAAGCGCCCCTTATTCAGGTCAACGATTTATGGAAACAGTTCCAATTGAAGTCATATACACGGTTCTCGACGACACAACAATACTCTCTGATATTGCCATGTCTTGGAAAGTATTTGATGCTCAAAGCCAGCTTGTTAAAGAAGGACTACTCAGCGATTCAGGATCATCATTCAATGTAACAAATATGGGACCTGGACTGTATGTCTTGCAAGTTATTGCAACAGATGATTTGAGCCTCTTCTCCACGGTTGAGGTTGACTTTGAGGTAACACTCTTGGACACGGACGGAGATTGGATTTCATCATGCAGTTCAGACACATGGTTTGATGCTTTGAATGGAGTGCAATGCGGCCCTGATATCTACGATCCAGATGACGACAATGATGGTCGCCTTGATGAGAATGATGTGTGGCCAACGGACGCCTGTGCTTGGATGGACACCGATGACGATGGGCAACCAGATCGCATAGAATGTCCGGAAGGAAAGACGACCATGCTCTTCGAAGACCAAGATGATGATGGCGACGGAACCCCTGATGAGCTTGAAGGAAAGTCCTCCACGAAGAACGAAGATCAAAGCACGGCTCTCCTTTTAATTGGAGGAATTATTGTCATCGTTCTCATCATTTTCTTTTTACGAACTCGTGGTGGAGGCCCAAAGAGCCTTGGCGAGATTGACGAACGCATGCTCTGAGGTGAAATGTGTGTTACCAAGTGCTGAGCCAGTTGCTTTAGCAATGGTTGTCATACTTGGGGTCATTGTTGCTTGGGATGCATGGTGGCTAACACGACAACATACGGATATCCCTTCATACGGAGTTCTACCAAACAATGGATTTGCATGGAAGAGTGAACAACAACACGAAGTACTTCGTCAATGGGCAAATTTAGGTTCTATGGCAGCAATGATTGCATTGCCATGGGGCTTTGCATCGTTTTCAGATACCCCTATTCTTTACGTAATTTTATGGGATATCTTGCTCAGTTTACACATTATTTCTTTGCTCGTTCCAAAGCGATATGCCGTTACTGCAACACATCTCTTCGCAGATGGTCAACGGTATGAATGGAAGCGACTTGTTTTGGCAAAACGCCAACCGAAAAAGCGCATCATGCTCTTGAGAAAAGGCTGGGGTCCTTTCGGGCCACTACCTCTAGGGGGCTCTCGAGAAGATCTCGATCAAGCAGCAGAGCGAATCGTAGCCATACTCATCCCAGACGATGAGGAATGAGGAGAGGTATCCCTAAGTGGTTCCTCGAGTTGAGAAGGTTATGGAATGGGCACGAAGTGGCGATGACATCATGCTGGTGCTCGAACCAGGTGAAGAAATACACACATCAATTCAGAAACTCGCAGACAAATTAGATCTCAATGGTGCCGTAATTACAAGCGGTATAGGCCGAACTCGAAACTGTATTTTCGGATACATGGATGCTGATTTTGTCTATCATCGAAAAGAACTCGAAGAACCGGTTGAACTAGTAACGTTGCAAGGGAACCTTGCAAGGCATGAGAACGGTTCTCCATTTACTCACCTACATGCAACATTTTCAAACGATGATTTCCTAACAAAATCGGGGCATTTATTTTCAGCAACAGTATTCGTAGTTGCAGAGATTCATCTCCGTGTCATGAGTGAAGTTGTGATGACCAGATGTCCAATGGTTGATGGAGAATTCGTCGAACTAAAATTCCCATCATCATGAACCTTAAATGGGGTCGAGTAGGTGGGTTATTATGGCCAAATCTGATGCGTCCGATAATGGTCAAAATCAGCGTATAAATTGGCTTGCTGAACAAATTGCGTACCATTCAGACCTCTATTACAACCAAGCCATAACTGAAATTTCAGATTCTGAATTCGATGCCCTATGGGATGAATTGAAACAACTTGACTCAACACATTCACAGCTGCAACGGGTTGGTGCAGAAATAGATCCAGGAACAGTCAAAGTAGACCATATGTTTCCTATGCGCTCCCTAAACAAAGGGACTTCTGATGAAGATATTGAGCACTTCATCCGTCAATCGTCTCTTGAGGCTACCCGCTTCATTTCTCAGCCCAAACTCGATGGCTCAGCACTCTCTCTTGAATACAGAAAAGGCCGACTTGTGCGTGCAGCAACAAGAGGAAGTGGTAATCGAGGAGAAGACGTTACGAAAAACGCACGACGAGTAGAGAATGTCCCACATACGCTTGGCGTTGAAGTGGATGTTCACATTCGTGGAGAGGTGGTTATGCGTAAGTCAACCTTCGAAGAGCGCTATGCAGAAGTCTCTCCAAATCCGAGAAATCTAGCTGCAGGCGCATTACGCCAAAAGAAAGCAGAAGGCAAAGCCAATGCAAGCGATTTGGTGTTTCTGGCATATGATGCGAAATTCCCTGAAGAATCAGCACGCCACCCCGACTCCACTTTACCGCCAGTAGTCGCGAATGACAGCGAGATTCTTTCTTGGCTCTCGGAGACTGCAGGAGTCACGCCAGCCCCTTGGATAATTACTGAATCGAATGATGCAGACGAGCTGACATTAGGGCTTTGCAATGAAACACAGAAGTGGACAAACGAACGAATAGCATATGAGTTTGAAATAGATGGTTTAGTTTTCAAAGTAGATGACCTTTCAAAACGAGAATTACTAGGTATGACAGCGCACCATCCCAGATGGGCACTAGCATGGAAATTCCCTCCAGAAGAAGCCACATCTGTCTTGCTTCATGTCGATTGGCAAACAGGACGGACAGGCACCATCACCCCCGTTGCACGTATTGCACCACAACGCGTTGGAGGCGTAACTGTTGAGAACACAACGCTTCACAATCTTGGAGAAGTCGAACGTTTGGATATCTGCATCGGTGATAAAATCCGAATCGTGCGAAGAGGAGACGTTATTCCAAAAATCGAAGCAGGTCTTGGCCCTGCATCACAAAAAGATCTCGACGGTCGAGTCCATGCTGATGGTGAGCCGTTCACCGGTTTATTACCAGAAAGAAAGGCGATAGATGCGCCCGAAGCATGCCCCGCATGCAATGGTACAGTAGAGGTTGAAGGCGCTTTCATTCGATGCGTAGATGTACATTGTGACGCGCGAATGGGGAGAAGCATTCTCTACTATTGTCGTGCATTGGAGATGGATGGTGTTGGTGAGAAGTTAGTCGATCAACTCCTTGCAGAGGGGCTTATCGATGGCATAGCAGGTCTCTATGAGTTAGATGAAGAAAAACTTCTGTCTCTTGAACGAATGGGGCAGAAATCTGCAACGAACGTTCTCAAAGAGATTGGAAAGACCCGCTCAATGACCTTCTCAAAATTTCTTCAAGCACTTGGATTACCAGGAATTGGTCCAGAGTTAGCGTTTGCTATCGCCGTACATTTCCAACAACCTATTGAGATGATGAAATGGGTCGAAGAGAGTCATGAAGAGCCCGAGAGAATGCAAGAACTGACCGCTCTCGAAGGCGTTGGAGACATTGTTGCTCTTCAATTACGAGACGGAATTAAGGTACGCAGCCAAGCGATCGAGGGTCTTCTATCCCATCTTACGATTCAAGAAGAGCAGAAAAAAACAGATCATGGTCCTTTTGTTGATATGACCTTCTGCGTTACAGGAACGCTTTCCGAACCAAGGAAAAGCATCCAATCAAGAATCAAAGCTGCTGGAGGAAAGGTCGTTGGAAGCGTTTCTGGTAATCTCTCTGTACTCGTTGCTGGAGAAAATGCAGGTTCTAAACTTGCTAAGGCTGAGAATTTAGGCGTTACAGTTTGGAGCGAAAAACTTCTCAACGAACAAATTCTTAATGAACCAATCTCAAATGAATCTGTTGACAAAGCCTCTTCAGAGCAACCAACTCTCTTTGATTATTGAGGAATTTTCTGACCACGAGAACGAACTCTTTTACGCAATAAGCGTGAGGTCAAACCATGAAAATGCGAACGCTTGGTCTTTTCGCAATTCTTTGCTTGGCCATGGCTGCGCCCATGTCAAATGCTTACAGCGGAGGAATTTACTCAACTGGTACAGGATGCGGCGGCGGCTACTGTCATGGCACGAATACGCAAACTGCAACACTTTCAATGTCAGGTCAACCATCAACTTATTCTCCTGGAACTACCTATTCTCTAACGATATCAGTTACAGGTGGAAGCTCTTCAACATACGGAGGATTCAGCCTCGACGTTGACAAAGGAACGCTTTCCTCTCCCGGGACAGGAGTAAAAATCAACACGGCTGCTGATAGTGCAACGCATACAAACTACAACTACAGGACGTGGAACGTTGATTGGACAGCACCTTCAACAGGTTCGGGAGTCGTATCAATTGATATTGCCGCTAATGCAGTCGATGGAAATGGAGGCAACTCAAATGACGTATGGGATACTGCATCCTATCAGATCTCAGAAGGGAGCGCCTCTCCTAATACTGCTCCAACGCTGAGTAACCTCTTACTTAGTCCGGCCATTGCAAGCACAACAGATTCACTAGTCCTGTCTTACACATTTGATGATTTAGACGGCGATACTGAGGCCGGCACAACAATCCAATGGTTCAAAAATAGTGTTCTCGAATCATCGTTGAATGGATTGATGTTAGTATCTTCCTCTCAGACAGAAAAAGGCGAGAACTGGAACGCTGAAGTTACTCCAAGCGATGGGACAGATTTCGGTACCACAGTTGCTTCGAGTTCAATCACCATCGGCAACTCCGCTCCAATACTGTCCTCAGTTTCAATAGGAATCGCTAGTCCTGGGACGACTGATGATTTGTCGGTCGTGAATTCTTCTTCAGATGCTGACTCAATGGACACGCTCACCTACGAATATAGATGGTATCTGGGTGGTAATCTTCAGTCCTCATTAGACGGCCTTTCGCCCCTTCCATCATTTGCAACTCGAAACGGAGATTCATGGGAAGTAGAAATACGAGTTTCAGATGGAACTGATACTTCATCTTGGTTGAAATCGTCTGCTGTTGTTATCGGTTCCACCACAACGAACACCCCTCCATCAGTGGATAGCGTCGCCATCACCCCGAGCAACCCAACGACTGGAAGCGATCTTACTCCCGCAGTCAGCGCTTCTGATGCAGATATGGATTCGATTGTAAACACAGAATATCGCTGGATGAAGAATGGAATAGACGCAGGAATTGATTCAGAAATCCTTTCTTCTACTAGCACTATGAAAGGAGATTCTTGGAGCGTAAGTGTTCGTGTAAACGATGGAACGGCATGGTCCACATGGCAATCTTCCCCAGCTACAACAATTGAAAATACAGCCCCAGTCTTACAATCTGCTTCAATCAGCGCTATACAAATAACAAGTCAAACAAACGTTTCAGTAGATGCTATAATGTCTGACGTTGATCTTTTAGATAGTCTAACATTCAACATTCAATGGTATCTCGATGACGTTGTTCAACCCCAGTTAAACAATGTGAATCCTCTTCCATCTTCTCAAACTTCAAAAGGGCAAAATTGGACTGTGGTCATTCATGCATTCGATGGCTTAGATACAAGTTCAGAAAGCGAAACATTGTATGTTAATATCATAAATTCTGAACCATCAGTAACAGCAACTGTTAGTGAATCAATCAACTCACAAGAAGATATTACACTCGTCATTGAATCCTTGGATATTGACTCTGATTCGATAGAGATAACCTCAATCACTTGGTTTAGAAATGGATTTAGAGAAGGATCGTTGGACAATGCTACAACTGTACCTTCGTCTTACCTTGGTCCAGGACAAATATGGAGCGTAGAAGTTCTTGTCACAGATGGTGAGGACACAGGGCTTTCTTCCACAGCAATCACAATTTCAAATGCACCTCCAATTGCAGTCATAACGGTTCTCACAGAATATGCCTATGCTGGTGAACGTGTCCAATTAACAGGCAGTTCTTCTTCAGATCCCGATAACAGAATCGTTGGTTATCAATGGGCTTGGTCGTCTTCATCAGGTGGTCAATCATCAACATATGGAACCGATATTTCTTTGCTTATGCCCGTTTCAGGAAGTGTTTCTGTAGCACTCGTGGTAACAGATGAATCTGGGGCAATAGACGAATCTACGTTTGTTATCCAAGCACTACAAGCATTGCCTTGTCCAAGCCTGACCTCATCCTTTGAGGATGGAAACGTCAATTTAGCATGGACCTGGGAAGCCCAAGAATCAGCAGAGTTCAATGTATATCGAAATGGGGTTCTTTTGGGTCAAACGAATCAAACAAGCTTTGTAGATACTCCGAGTATCCTCGGCCTTACGACATACAAATTGACCGTAACCATCGGAGACAGAGTTTTGGAATCATCTTGCCAAGTACCTTCAACGCAAATCACCATCGATACGCAAGCCGCCAGTTTTGATGATGGGCCTTCAACAACTCTTGGGTTTGGCCTTGGGTCGCTTTACACGATTATTGGCATTCTTTTCCTCGTTGCAGTAATCCTTCGGAGAGGTGATTAATTTGAGAGCACGGTTGACAGTATTCCTTGTATTGGCTTTCTTAGTTCCACTGCATGTAAGTGGGAATCCTGGCGGTGTTGGAAACGGTTTGGAAGATATGCAATGTGGAGGAGCATGTCATGGTGATGCAAATCAAAACGCGACTTCGAATCTTGGTCTAGATCTTCAACCATCCGAATCTGTTTGGGTCGGCCAACCAGCAGAAATAACAGTTAAGATTTCTGGAATTGGAATAGAACATAACCTCGATACACTTGGAATCTTCTTACTATCAACAACAAATGCAAATGGA
>ENA-ORDA01001355-ORDA01001355.1-marine-metagenome-genome-assembly--contig:-NODE-1355-length-21031-cov-9.785721_pt1 | contig 21031 bp, 22 predicted proteins | sample MGYA00237778_ERZ508506 | MGnify/ENA primary metagenome ERZ508506 (study PRJEB26177, sample SAMN06267891) | marine metagenome | isolation source: Monterey Bay, California, USA | place: Pacific... | reverse complement strand
AGCCCAAAAAGGCTTCTCTCCCTCCACGTTAGAACAGTATATAAAAAACCAAGAAGAATTTTATTACAAAACGCTTTTAAATATTTATGATTTCGAGGAAGATAAAATAAGCCCCAGAGTTATTGGACTTGTTTTTCACCAGTCAATAGAAGAGATCTACAGACCTTTAATAGGGAAAAAAATCAAGAAAAGAGACATGTTAAAAGCTGAATCTGTCATTGAAGAAAAAATTAAAGGAGCTTTTTTTAACAATGGATTTAAGAAGCTTAAAAAAGGAAAGGCTTTAATTATTTATGAAGTAATAAAAAACGGAATTTCCACATTAATTAAAAATGAGATAAAGGACATTGATTCAGGAAATGAAATAAAGCTTGTTGCCTTAGAAGCAAAAATGAACTGTGAATTAAAAATTAAAGGACTAGATAATCCTGTACAATTAAGAGGGGTTGTAGACAGAATAGACATAAGAAACGGGACAGCTAGAATAATAGATTATAAAACGGGGGTTGTCCGACCCAATGAAGTGGTTATAAAAGACATAGATTTTTGCCTTGATGTAACCAACACAAAATCTATGCAGTTAATGTGTTATGCTTGGATGTATTATAGAAGTAATAATATTAAGAAAATTTCAGCTGGAATAATTTCGTTTAGAAATCTTAGCAACGGTTTAATGGCATTAAAAATTAAAGATTCTAAATCAGATTTAATCGAAGGCACAAGCATTGACAGGTTTGAAGAAGAGTTAAAAAGTCTAATTAAAGAAATTATGGATCCAGAAATTGATTTTATCGATTCAGAAATTTAAAACTCAACTTCAACCAAGACTTCATTTCTGCGATTAAAAACTTTATAAGGGCTATTGTATGACAAGACAACTGGCATATTATTTAAAACTTTAATATCATCAGCCTTAAGCTTGTCTAACAAGTTAGAATGGTTTTTTTTAACCTTTTCATTGTTTGAATACCCTCCATATGTTATTGCTGCATAATATCCAGGTTTAGAATTATAGATCTCTATGTTCTTGTCATTCGGGACTGCAATATTTTCTAATGAATATTTTGAAGGCAAAACAAATTCCATCGTAGACTTGTTGTTTTCGTTTGTCATGTGAACAGGTGTAGTCATGGCAATTTTTTGATTTGTTTCGTTTTTTCCGCTGATATATTGAAACAACCTCATAAACCCCCCACTAGAACTAACTTTTGCCATTAAAGAAGGCGGATAAAACCGAATTTCGACATCTTCTAACTGTTTAACAATTTCATATTTTTGAGTTTCGTATCCTTGAGAAAACATAGTAATTGAAAATAATAAAAATAAATACTTGATCATAATTAGACTCTTGTTAGTTTAATTGGAAATATTTTACCTGAGTTCCATTGAGGCACATAAACATTCCAATCACTATCAATACAAACATCGTGCGGATTTCTAAAACTAAGGGTATCATAAACGGGCCTTTGAAGTAAATTGTCAATATATTTAGGTGAGCTTCCCCCCGGAAGTGATACGACCTTATAATCGCTGTCTAAAATAGCTAACATTCCATCATAGCTTCCCCAGTCTTTTGTAACTATAACGGCAAATGCTAAAGATTCTCCTTTTATTACAGGCCTGCAAATATAACATCCGGGCATCTTTATTGTTTCAATCCATTTTCCGTCCATTGTAAATCTTTTAAACTCATTTTTGGATCTCGAGGTTATTAATAAAAAAGGGTTGTTAGAATTTCTATTGTCGACCGTTACGCCATGGCAACATTCAAATTGATTGTCGTTATTTCCGCGACCGCCAAAATGACGAATATAGTTTCCGTTATGATCATATTGAATAATAAAGTCTAAACCATAACCGTCAGCTACATAAAAATCTCCATTTGAAGCTACTGTAATTTCAGTAGGCTTAAATAATGATGACGAAGTATATTCAGAAATTTCATTAGGAGCCTTAAACTCAAATACTTTTTTCCCTTTTAAAGTTGTCTTACAAAACTTATTATTATCAGGATCGGTAACGTATAAAAATTCTTCGCCACCTTCATCAGAAATTGTTAAGCCGTGAGCACCAGTGAAATTTAGATTATGAGAATTTATAACTTTTCCATCGCGGTTGTAAACTAGTATGTTGTTCTTACTATGAGTGGTTGTCATGTAAAGCCTGTTGCGCTTATCAATTACCATTTCATGGCAATGGTCAACAGGATGTTTTGACACATCTTGAGAACTCCATTTCTTATCCAATTTAAATTTAAAATCTCCATGACCAATAATGTTGTCGTTGTAAAGGTTATTTGAAAAGGAGTATGAAACGGTTGAAGCAGCTGCTACTAAAACACCTGTTTTTATAAACTTTCTTCTAGAGTTTTTTGAATCCATACCTAAAGGTACAAGATTTATATAATAAAGAACAAAACAAACAGATAGTGAGTTGTGCTACCGCCAAGCACAAATAAATGCCAAATTGCATGGGAGTATTTTATTTTTTTCGAGGAATAAAAAAAAGTTCCTAATGTATAAAAAAGACCACTGGCTATTATTAAAGCCAAACCATTAAAGCTTATTAAATCAATTAAAGTGTTTATTTTAAAAACTATTAACCAGCCCATAGCTAGATATAGAAAAAGAGAAAAGTTTTCATACTTACCAGTATAAAAAAGTTTAAAAAAAGTTCCGATTAACATTATTGTTAAAACGATTATAAAAATTTCAATTCCAGAATGATTGTATAATGTAATTAAGCAAACAGGAGCATAGGATCCCGCAATCAAATAAAAAATACTTATGTGATCTAATGTTCTTAATTTTTTTTTAAGTTTAATATTATCTACATAATGATACAGTGTTGAAGAGATGTAAACAAATAATAAACCAAATTCAAAAAACAAAATACTGACAAGACTAAAAGACGACAAATCATTATTGGACATAATTAGCAAAGGGAATCCAACAAGACTTAACACTATCCCAATGAAATGCGTTAAGGTATTCCAAAACTCTTCTTTTTTAGTTTGATCCATTTGACTTTAATATTTTATTAATAAGTGTTTTTCTTAAAATTTTATTATTATTTCTTGGAAAAACCAAGAGATTAAAAATTTTTTTAGGCCTTTCGAAGGGGTCTAATACTTTAACCAAATCTTTAAAATTCTTTGGAGTTTCTCCTTCAAAAACAACAGCAATTTTTTCTCCAAGCTTTTCGTCAGGAACACCTAATATAATAAAAGGAATAGAAATCGTCTGATTTAGTTTTTTCTCTAACTCTTCTGGAAAAACCTTTATAGCTCCAGAGTTAATAACAAAATCTGCTCTTCCTTTCCAAACAAACTTTTTTTTAGAAATCAACTCCACAACGTCTGTAGTTACAATTGGAGCTTCTAAAATAGAATCACAATAAATTTTTAGACAATCGTTTTCTGTTTCAAACCAAACACCTTTTAGCGCTTTAAACTCCTTTTCTCCTTTGCTGATATGTTTTAAAGCTATGTGAGAAACCGTTTCGGTCATTCCAAAAGTTTCGTAAATGTCAGTGTTACTTTTATAAAGACTTTTTTTAGTTTTTTCGTTTATTGGGCCTCCGCCCACAATAAGTGTCTTAATATTGTTTAATTGATCTAAAGAATACTCTAATTGATAAGGCGTAAAAGCAACAAAATCAAAGCGAAAAGAGAGTCCTTTTAAAGGGTTTTTAGATGGTTTTGCCAAATGTAAATCTAATCCAAGGACTAGCGCTCTTACAATCATCATCTTTCCAGCTATATAGTTTATTGGTAAACAACAAAGCGCTTTGTCTTTTGGCTGTAGTTTTAAAAATTCGCCAGTTCTTTTAGCTGAAAGAATCATTTTACTTTTAGAGAGTTGCATTTTTTTTGGCAACCCTGTAGAACCAGAGGTTTGTAACTCAACAGTTGAGCTTGTGCTTGTCCATTCTTTTAAGAAATTAAAAAGACTAGAATTATTAAGTGTTGAAGAAGACAAAAGAGATGATAATTGGTGGGAAACACCATTTAACATAATAACGCTATTATACATTTCGGCACTCATTATAGCATTATTTTTTTATGTTTTTCAAACAATGAAAGATCCCAGTTGTTATCGAAAAAGTATTTTAAATGTCCTTTTTCGATAATATATGGAGATAAAATATTATTAGAAAAAAGCTTTCCTGTTCCAAGCCCCTGTTTCATATTAGCAGATTTTCCGTAAACCCATTGTGCGATTGCATTAAGCCCAATATTGCTCTCAAGAGCACTAGTAGCCCACCATTTTATATTATTTTTGGTCGCTATATTAATCCAGTTATTAGATTTTCTTAACCCACCAAGAAGGCTAGGTTTTAATATAATATACGAAGGATTAACAGTCTGAAGCATTTTTTCTTTTTCCGCTTCCTCTAGACTGATTAACTCTTCGTCTAGAGCTATTGCAAGGGGAGATTTTTCACATAAAAAAGCCATGTTTTCCCATTGCCTAGTTTGAATAGGCTGTTCAATAGAATGGATAGAGAAATCAGATAATTTTTTTAGCTTTTCTAAAGCCTCTGAAAAAGTAAAAGCACAATTAGCGTCTACTCTAATTTCTAAATTTTTTAATGAGTATTCTTTTCTAATATTTTTAATGATGTCAAGTTCTGTTTTAAAGTCCAGCGATCCAATTTTAATTTTTATACAATCAAATCCAGCATTAATTTTTTCTTTAATTTGAGAAATCATAAAATTCTTTTCTCCCATCCAAATCAGTCCGTTTATCGCAATAGAATCTTTGTTTTTTGTAAAAGCAGAAGGAAACAACAAAAGAGGGTCATGGGATTCAAATGATCGAAAAGCAGTTTCAAGACCAAATAATATTGAAGGAAAAGAATTTAGCTTTAAAGACAAGTTTTCAAAGCCGTCAGAAATGTTTTCACACACTGTTTTTAGTATTTGTTCATAACTCTTGACGGGATCAGGGCTTAGCCCTTCAATCAAGCTACATTCTCCAATACCAGTTTTATTTCCCTGAACAATTACAATAAACCAGCTTTCTTTTTGTTTTAAAATTCCCCTAGAAGTTCCGCTTGGATTATGAAAACTCAGAAGATGTTTAAAATAAAAAGCTTTCATTATCCTATGATTTTAAAAAAATAAAAAGAACACAACAAAGAAAAAACAAAAGCATGTAAAGCTAAAATTTTAAGATATTTGTCAAAGTCTACAGGGTCAGAGATTTTAAAAACCAAAACAAGATGAATAAACAATCCTATAGAGTTTAAGACAAATAATGCATTAAATAGTTTAGACAAAATATTTAGTTCGTATTGAAAAATGCAGATTAAAACAATAGCAGAACTTACAATAAAGAGATGGTAAAACTTTGCTTTTTGTGCACCCAGGAAAACCGCAAATGTTTTTTTTCCGCAATCCGCATCGTTTTGTAAATCTCTCATATTATTTAAATTTAAAACCCCTACGCTTAATAATCCCAACGCAACAGAGGGTTTTAAAAGCTTAAGTTCTAAAACAGAATCAAATAAAAAATTTGATCCTAAAACGCTTATAAGTCCAAAAAATATAAAAACAAAAAAATCTCCTAAGCCAAAATATCCATATGCGAATTTACCTACAGTATACTTGATAGCAGATAAAATTGCCAACCCCCCTAATGCTGCAAAAATTAAAACATAAAAAGATTTTAATCCAAATGCTTGAATGATCAGCGTCAAGGTTAAAAAAGTTGATATTAAGGAAAGAATTATTATACCTCTTTTCATTAAAACTTGAGATATTAGCCCGGACTGTACAGTTCTTTGAGGACCGATTCTCTTATCATCAGTTCCTTTTACGCCATCTCCGTAGTCGTTGGCAAAATTGGAAAGTAACTGATAAGAAATTGTTGTCAGAACAGCAATAATAAAAACAGAGAAAATAAACTTGTCAGAATAATAAGCATAGGATGAACCTATTAAAATTCCCGAAACAGACAGGGGAAGCGTTCTGATTCTTGCCGCAGAAATCCAAGCTTTTAGTAACGAATTTTTTTTTAAAAACAATATTTAAAGATTAAGGGAATTTGGGATATTTTTTAAAGTCAGGGCTTCTTTTTTCAAGAAAAGCGGTTTTGCCCTCTTGAGCCTCCTCTGTAAGGTAATACAAAAGAGTAGCATCACCAGCTAATTGCATTAAACCATGTTGACCATCTAACTCTGCATTCAGGCTTCTTTTTATCATCCTTAATGCAAGCGGACTTCTTTTTTGCATTATTGAGCACCATTCTAAAACTGTGTTTTCTAAATCCTTTAACGGCACTACTTTATTTACCATTCCCATATCTTTAGCTTCTTTAGCCGAGTATTGTTCGCATAAAAACCAGATTTCTCTAGCTTTTTTTTGACCAACGTGTCGAGCTAAATATGAAGACCCAAATCCACCATCGAAACTCCCAACCTTAGGTCCTGTTTGACCAAAAACAGCATTTTCACTGGCAATTGTAAGATCGCAAACAACATGTAAAACATGACCTCCTCCAATAGCAAATCCGTTTACCATTGCAATTACCGGTTTAGGGATTTCTCTTATTTTTTTATGTAAGTCTAAAACATTAAGTCTTGGAACACCATCTTTTCCGATATAGCCTCCAGAACCCTTTACGTTTTGATCTCCGCCGCTACAAAAAGCCTTATCTCCTTCACCAGTGAAAACAACAATATCTATGTCATTTCGCTCTCTACAAATGTCAATTGCCTCTAGCATTTGAATGTTTGTTTCAGGTCTAAAAGCGTTGTAAACTTTTGGCCTATTGATAGTGATTTTGGCCACTCCGTTATATATTTCAAACTTAATGTCTGAATAATTTTTAATGTTCTCCCAAGCTGTTTTCATAGTAAAAATTTATTAAATATAATGCTTTCTTAATCTACAAAACTTATGTTTATTTTAAATTAATAAAATACTTTTTAAGTAAATCTGAACTTAAATCTGAGTTTGTGTTTATTTCTAAAATTCTAGGTTTAGAGGATTTTTTAAAAAAACTATAAAGTCTCCATTTTAGACCAATTTCAGACCTTGCTTTTGAATATTCAAAACCGTGCATTCTAGCCAAGTGCTTTGTTGATAGTTCATGCCTTGTTTCAATAAATTTAGTAGAAATAATATTGTTTTTATATCCGGGTAATATTTTAAATATACCACCTCCGTTATTGTTGATTACTATAATTCTAAAACTAGGTTTTATATTTGAATTCCACAATCCATTAGAATCATAGAAAAAACTTAAATCCCCAGTTATTAATAGAACTGGAAAAGCTGATTTTACCGAAGCTCCAATTGCTGTAGAAGTACTACCGTCTATACCACTAGTTCCTCTGTTGCAATAGACTTTACACAAAGGATTATAGTCAAAAAGCTGCATGTATCTTATTGTAGAGCTATTGGAAACTTGAATGGTATATTTTTTGGGAATTCGAGATTCAAGCATGGAAAAAACCTTTAAATCACTAAAGGGTAATTTGTTAAGATATTTTTTGTGAGCTAAAGCTCTCTTTTTTGAAATATCAATCCAGGGTTTTTTGTAGTTATAATTTGAGACAAGTTTTTCAAGACTTTTTTTAAAAAACAAATTTGGATCTATTTTAAAATGCTCAACTCCTTTATAAAAAGTGTCTTTTGCGTCATTGTGACCCAAGTGAATATGAGCAGTTGGCTGATAAGTCCTTAACATTGATTTTATTTTTTTTGAAATAATCATTCCACCAACAGTTATCAGCAGTTCAGGCTTTAGTTTATTGAACAATTCAGAGCTGTTTTCATTAAGCTCGGCAGGAGCAATTAGTTGATCTATTTTTCCAAAAAAAGATGTATTGTTTAAGTTTGAAGTTGTTTCTTTTAAGACCACAATATTATCACAACTAGATAGTTTGTCTATAGTGCTTTCACTCAAGATTCCTTTGTTTGCACACCCAAAAAGAATCATTATTTTTTTATAACCCTTGATTAGTGGACTATTGAAAACTGAAAGATCATCTTTTTTTATGGAATATTTTGTTTCGTTTGAAATCGTAATAGTCGGTTGGTCAGAAAATTCGGATAACGGTTCTTCAAATGGCACATTTAGATGTACTGGTTTTGAATTGTGTAAAGTTTTTATAAATAAGTCTAAAAGAATTCTTTCATTATCTCTTTGAGTTTTTCTCTGAAGATCTAATAGTTCAGTAGTTTTAAAAGAATCGGGTATTATTCTCTGCAGGTTACTTTCTAAAATAGAATTGGTACTATGATTAACGTCCTGAAATAAATTTTCAAAACCAATAACGTGATCTCCAAAAACATTGTTTTGTTGAATTGTTTGTCCGTCACCAATATCTATTTTATAATTAGGTCTATCTGCTGAAATAACAACAAGTGGAATTTCACTATAATATGCCTCTGCAATTGCTGGGTAATAGTTAAGAAGCGCAGAACCAGATGTGCAAACCAAAACTGTAGGTTTTTGTGTTTGTTGGGAAATACCTAAAGCAAAAAATCCAGCAGACCGTTCATCCACAATGCTATAGCATTTAAACTTGTCATTAGATGCAAATCCAATAGCTAAAGGAGCGTTCCTTGAGCCTGGCGAAATCACAACATTAAAAAACTCAAACTTTTCACAATAAAGAATAATTGTTTGAGCTGAATTAATTTGAGGATACATCATTTATATGACAAATTTATAAAATGTAGACAATAGTTGTTAAAAAAGAGCATTTATCATTGTCTCAGATTTTTTTAAAATCTCCTCCCACTCATTTTCTGGTTTACTATCCTTTGTTATTCCAGATCCGACGTAAACTGTTATTTTTTCATTCGTAATATTTAAACATCTTAAGTTAACAAATAAAGAGGTTTTGTTGTCTTTACTAAACCCAAGGAATCCAGAATAAAAGGATCTTTCATATGATTCATATTCTGAAATTAGTTTTAAAGCATTACTTCTTGGGTATCCCGCTATTGCTGAAGTAGGAAAAAGAGCATTAATAAGTTGCGAGATTGAAGCTTTTGTTTTTCCGACAAAATTTGTTCTTAAATGCTGTATTTTCCCTGCAGAAATTGTCTCTGTTTTTCCCGAAGAAAGAGACGAGCATAAAGGATTAAGAGTTTCAAATATCTCGTCTTGAACAATTTTTTGTTCAGAATATTCTTTTTCTCCCCATTTAGAATTAATATTGAATTTTGTTCCCGCTAAAGCCATGGTCGAAATAGAATTACCTTCTTTTTTGAATAACAACTCAGGGCTCGCACCCATCCAAAACCCTTCATTTGGAGTAAAGAACAAATAACAAAAACCTTCATTGTAAAGGTCTAGGATGTTTTTAAAAATTGAAACGGAATCTGTGTTAGAATTATCAAAAGTAATTTTTTTTGAAAAAACTATTTTTGATAATTTCCCGCGGTTAATTTCTTTTACTAAATTTTTTACAGAAGACTTATAGCTTGTCTCCTCACTCTTTTTTACAAAATCTTTTATATTAAGTGATTTCTTTTTTTTTGAATATAATTTTTTTTCTATTAAAGTTTCGTAATCAAAAGAGGAGCTTAGCATATATCCATAGTTTTTTTTGCTAAAAGGCATAATGAATGTTCCGTTTTCATTGATTTCTGAGCGTTTCAGTTTTTTTATGCTTCCAAAGCTTATAGACAGGACATTAGAATTAGGCAGGCGATAACAAAAGAAAGATTCTTTTTCAGAAAGAAGATTATTTATTATTTCAAAAAAGCTGTTATTAGAAACTTTTTTAGGATTGTTTTTCATCAGTTTTTTTTTGCAATATAAATTGATGAGGCACCCAGCATTAAAGGCAATATTTCCACACTGTTAAAGCCACAAGATTTTAATATTTGACCAAACTTTTTTCCACTCGGAAATTCCTCTGCAGATTTTTGTAAGTATTTATAAGCCTTTTTATCTTTAGAAAATACAGAGCCTACCAAAGGAATAAAAGTTCTGCTAAACAGTAAGTAGAAGAACTTTATAAATCTATTTTGAGGAACGGATGTTTCAAGAATAATTAAAGTTCCACCATTTCTTAGTACCCTAAAACTTTCTGATATACCTTTTTCAAGGTTTTGAAAATTTCTGACTCCAAATCCTATCGAAATTAAATCAAAACTATTTTTAGAAAAATTTAGATTTTCGGCATCTCCGGAAATTAGTACAACTTTGTCGTTTAAATTCCTGTCAGCGACTTTTTGCCTTCCTACATCAAGCATTTTTTCAGAAATATCTAAACCTGTTACTTTAGAGTCTTTTATTTTAGAAAGTTCTAAAGCTATGTCCGCTGTTCCTGTAGCTATATCCAGTATGTCAATAGGATTTAAAGGATTTGCTATTTTATATATATTTTCTCTCCACTTAACATCATTTCCAGCGGAAATTAAGCGGTTCAGCTTATCGTATTCTAAAGAAATTGAATCAAACATTTTTTCAACCTGCTTTTTTTTAGAAGATTTTTCGTTTTGGTAAGGTTTCATTTTTAAGCTACTCTTTTTAAAAGAATTAATATAAGAGAAATTTTTTCTCAGAACTTTTCCATTTGGCTTGATATTTATAATCAACAAAAAACACTTTTAAATCAGCTTCATGTTCGTTTTCACAGAAATAAATTTTTTTATCAGAATCATAGGGCATATTAGTAAAATACCATAAGCCAGAATTTTTCTTGGCTTCGTAAGCTCGAGAGACCTTATATACTTTTAAATCAGCCTGGTATTCATTGTCTACAACAAAGACATTAAAGTCAGCTTTATACGATTGACTAGTAGAATAAATTTTTTGTGCAGTTATAAAGCCGAAGTTAATTAGAAAAATTAGGCATAAAACATTTGTTTTCATTATTAATTATTTGTCAAAAACAGTGCCAATTTAACCTTATATTTTCCAGCCTTCTCTATATTTTCTAGTTACAAATTGATTAGCCTCTTCAATATTTGTGATCTTCATATTGTCTCCGTCCCACAACAGTTTTTTTCTTGCATAATAATCAAAACTTCCCTTAGAATTTTCTTTTCGTAACATATAGCTTCTAATAGCAAGATTACCCATAAGCACTGTTTCTGTCATTGGTCCCGCGTAATCAAACGAGGATGTTAGATCAAGGTGTTCTTTACTGTTGAATCCAGCCTTACAAGCGTCTACCCACTTTCTTTGATGTCCATATTCAGGTTCAGGCATATCTTCTTTTTCAGGCCCAAACTCTGTTTGACCATCGTACAAATAAAGTTTAGGAGTTAATGGTGAACTATCATTTATATTAGTAGAAATAATCCCTTTGTCTCCAATCATTAACACTCCGTTTTGACTGTCTTGCCCTCCAATATCACTATCAGCAGGAATAATATCTGGATGTGGCGGTCTAATTCCACCATCTGTCCATGTTAACTGAATTGGACTTTTACTCTTTTCAGTTGAATCAAAATTTAAAGTAATTAACGAAGACGGAGGACAACCCTCTGGATGATAATCAGGGTTCCACATTTTTGTAAAAACACTCCCTACACTACACTCAGCACTTTTAGGGTATTTTAGGCCTAAAGTTCTAAAAGGAATGTCTATTAAGTGGCATCCAACATCACCTAAAGCGCCAGTTCCATACTCCCACCATCCTCTCCAATTGAAAGGATGTAAATTTGGAGTGTAAGGCTTTTGACTTGCTGGTCCTAACCATAAATTCCAGTCTAATGAGTCAGGTTTTAAACTAGGGTCAGGCGCTTGCATTTTTACCCCTTGTGGCCAAACAGGTCTATTGGTCCAAACTTTAACTTCAGAAACTTTGCCAATTTTTCCCTCATCGACCCAGTTTTGTACCATTTTCAATAAAGGGTTTGACCCACCTTGGTTCCCCATTTGGGTAACAACTTTTTGTTTTCTAGCAAGCTCAGTAAGTATTCTTGCTTCACGAATATTGTGAGTTATTGGTTTTTGTACATATACATGTTTGTCTCTTTCCATTGCATAGACCGCCGCTGGGCCGTGAACATGGTCTGGAGTTGAAATAGTTACAGCATCAATATCTTTTTCATTATCTAGCATTTCTCTAAAATCTGCATATAATTTAGCGTTAGGAAATCTTTTAACAGATCTAGAAGCGCTTCCGGAAAAATCAACATCACATAAAGCAGCAACCCTTTCTCTTCCGTTTACTGAAGCATTGGCAATGTCGCTTATGCCTTTTCCACCCGAACCAATTGCGGCTAAATTTAATTGATCGCTTGGTGAAGTGTAGCCAGCTCCACCTAAAACATTACGAGGCACAATAAAGATTCCTGCACCAACTGCAGAGCTTTTTTTTATGAAGTTTCTTCTTGATTTTTTTGATTTCATTTAAACTAGTATTTGATATTTTTACAAGATAAAATATTGTATCAAAGAATCAAAGCTAATTTTGATTGAAAAAAAGATTATAAAATCACTCTGGTCGGCGTGTCCTCTCCAGAAATAACAGATTTTATTCCTTTGGAAATGGCTCTAATTGTTTCAGTTATAGTTTTGACTTCTAAAGTTTCAACTTCATCACTTAATTGATGATAGTCTAAATCCTTATCCATTGGACTAGTTGAAAAAGTGTGAGCAGGGACTCCTAATCTAGCAAGAGATGCATTATCAGATCTAAAAAACAGTCTAAAGTTTTTGTATGGATCTGGATAAAGTTTGTATTCAGAAGTAGAAAGATTTTTTTGAATTATTCTCCCAAAACTTGATCTTTCAAATCCAGTAAGCCAAGCAGTTTTTGGACCAAAAGGCGACTCTTTTCCAATCATTTCAATATTAACTCCAGCAATTATGGATTCAGCCGAAATTGTCTTTCCAAAATAATTGGAGCCTATAAGGCCCATTTCTTCAGCTGTAAAAGCAACAAAAAGAATACTTCTTTTGTTTGTTTTGTTTTTTTTAAAATATTCCGCCAACATTATCATCGCACTTACACCTGTAGCATTATCATTTGCACCATTGTATATAAAATCTCCTGGGCTATCTTTTTTTTGCCCTAAATGATCATAATGTGCAGATATTACAACAAATTCTTCTTTCAAAGAAGTGCCCTCAAGCAAACCAATTATGTTAAACAGGTCAAGTTCTTCTTTGCTTTCTGATCGGCTGTTTATGTGCTTAAAGCTTTGTCTGAAGCTAGAACTGTTAAAGGGTTTTAGGCCAATTTCAGAAAATTGCTGTTCTATGTATTTTGCCGCTTTTTCAATTCCAGGACTTCCAGCTTTTCTGCCCTGCATTGAGTCATTGGCAAGAGTGTAAAGATGTTTTTTTACAGTGTTTTCATTGATTGTTTGGGAATTTAAAAAAGAAGAAATAAAAATAAAGAATATTAAAGTTAGATTTTTCATTTTTTTAAATATGTAATTTCTATAGGTTCATTTATTCTTTTAATTTTTATAGAGTTTTTAGATTTGTTTATAGAAACTCTTGCGTCATAATACATTACACTCCCTGATGAAACCGTGATTAAAGGCTTGTCATAATGTCTCGATGTTAAAACCAAATAAACGGTATCATTCACTGTAATCATCATTTTGTCAGTGTCAACTGAAATAGACTCAAATTCAGACTCCCAATCTCCTTCAATTTCCTCAATATTTTTTAATGAATACATACATGGGCTTTAAATGGGCTGTATTATTTCTGTTTACAATTTATATTTACAACTTTAATTAAAATCTGGTTTGAATAGTATAAATCAAAGAATAAACGATTTTTATATGAAGCAAGGAGTTCTCCGAGAAGAGGACTATTTACCTATGTTTTACGCTATTCCCACTGGGCAAAAAGTGCTGAGCATCGGTCTTAATCCATCTATGCCAGAGAATATTATGAACTTCCTGGAGAAGCACAATCTAAAAGTCAAGGGTTTTGAATACCTCTCTGATACGGAGCAAAAGGATAAAATAGATAAGGTCATAGCGTATCAGAAATCCTTGAAGTACGAAAACGATGGGAAGAAAAAAATGAAATACTTTAATGAGCTAGATAAGTTTTTTAAAGAACTAGAGCAAAAGGGTTTCAATGATTTTCAAGAAGATGTGTATCACTATGACTTATACCAAAAACGAAACACGGCTTCTGAGGAAGTGAAAATAGAACTTAAGGATAACTTACTAGTAACTGCACTGATTAATCAAACGAAACAAGTTATTGAAGAGCTTAAGCCCAAGATCATATTCGTATTTAATGCCTATGTATCAGATTTACTAAAGAAAGAAGGCGGGTTTTTAAAAGAAGCACAGATTAACCATGAGTTGGGCTGCCATTTATATAAAGAAATCCCCTTAGTACTTGCAAACCAACTATCTGGTGGGGCAACTTCCATAGTTTACAAGGATATCCTGATATGGAATACCAAGCGAATTTTGAGAACTATGCAAAAAAAGCAGCAGTCCTAAATAAGAATATTAAACGATGGCTCTCAACACAACGACAGAATACTAAAATAAAAAATAACTGAATAAAACATAAAGAAAATGGCAAGAAATTATACAAAATACACGGTAGAAGGATTAGGCGAAAATCTTAACAAAAGACAATTGGTTTTTGCAATTGTAAAAGACTGGGTAAGTAAAAACAATCCATCATTGGATGAAATTCAAAAGGCTTTTCCCAATGAAACGCAAGGCTCTACAGGGTTTGTTGTAAAAGAATCTGAGGTTAAAAACCCCAAAGGTTTTAATATGCAAGAACCGCTGAACATTAAGAATGAGAATGTAGTAGTATCCAACCAATGGGGTTCCGGAAATATTGCTGATTTTCTATCTTGTGCAGCAGAATTGGGTTATCAAATTAATGAGATTGAAAGTGCAAAATCAGCAGGTGCAAGCAATAAAATAATTGACCTTTCAGATTTTGAAGTATGGAAACTTGCAGAGTTTTTTCAATCTAAGGAGGAGAATCAAAAAGAAATGGATATGATTGACGGAGAAATAGACTCTCTGCTTGAAGAAAATCCTAAATTTTTTATAATTGGTAAACTATTTGAAAAATACGGCTATGAATATGACAATGATGATATTAATGACTATTTCTCACTAGGAGAAGATAATGACTTCGATGAGGATGAATTACTTTCTATGTTAAGGGATGAAACATTATTGCCAAGAATTATAAAAAAGGAAAACTTTGAAGACACTAAGCTGAGTGCTGAACACACAGATTTTATTTTATTGTTTTCGGGTTATTTCATAAAAGCCTTAGAGCTACTTGCCTATTCTGACGACAAAGAAATGTTGGCTGAATTTATTGTCAATCAATCTATACAAACTATTGAAGATGAATATAAGGTTGAAGGTGAAATGGGTGATTGGATAGGTGATATCACTGCAGAATTAATTGAGAACATTTACGGGTATGATATCAAAGAATATGATGGTGAGTGTGAAATTGATGGATACTACTTTGGGCAAGCAAATTCTATGGGGTACGATTTTCATAGTTATGCTCAAGATATAATAGATTCTATAATCTAAAGATAACTGACCAAATTATATAAGTCAATGATAGAAGTGGTAGATGCACTATTTATCCCTGAAATGGATAAATGAAGATACTTTACATAGATTTAGATGGAGTGATAGCAGATTTTGTGTCTGCCATGGATTCTCATCCATCAAGAAATGAACCCCCTTACGCTAAAGACCCGGATACAATCCCGGGTCTTTTTAGAAATCTAGAACCCATAACAGGTGCGGTAAAGTCTGTAAAGAAGCTATTTGATTCTGATAAATATGAGGTGTATATCTTGAGTACTGCTCCTTGGAATAATCCATCTGCCTGGACAGATAAACGTCTTTGGATTGCAGATCAGTTTGGTGATCAAATAAACAGAAGACTAATTTTAACACATCGCAAAGACTTGGTTATAGGAGACATATTAATAGATGACAGGCCGAACAATGGGGCTAAAAATTTTGAAGGGGAATGGATTCAATTTGGAACCAGTCAATATCCTGATTGGGAAACTGTATTAAACCATCTGCTATGAAAGCACTCTCAAAATCCCGATTTAAGCAAGGCTTAGAATGCCCCAACAAAGTCTATTTTGCGAACAATCCGGAGGTTTATTATAATGTAAAAAACGATGATTCGTTTTTGCAAGCATTGGCTAGTGGGGGATTTCAGATAGAAGCCTATGCACGTCTCCAGTATCCAGATGGCGTACTTATAGAAGGTGCTAATCATGATTATCAAGAACTAGCAGATCAAACAGCAAGACTATTACTACACGAGAACGTAGTCATTTTTGAGGCTGCATTTTATCGTGAAGAACTATTTGTGAGAACAGATATTCTCGTGAAAAAGGGAAATAACATTCAGCTTATTGAAGTCAAGGCAAAATCAATTAACCCAAATAAGAAGCATAATTTTGTTGGCAAGCTTGGAGATTTAGTAAGTGGATGGAAGCCATATCTTTTTGATTTAGCCTTTCAAAGTCATGTGGTCCAACTATGTATGCCACAATGTGAAGTAACACCATTTCTAAGTTTAGTAGATAAATCACAAATTACAGATTTTGAAGGACTTAATCAGATGTTTCGAATTAAGCAGACTTCAGATAAACGAACGTTAGTAGAAGTGTTGGAGAAGGACTTCAGAAAGCTTGGCAATCATTTGCTCTACCAGCCAAACATGGCTGATGTAGTTGCAAAGATTCATGAGGGAACGTATAAATACTATGAGAATCTAGGTTTTCATGAGGCCATTAATTTACTTTCAGGCATTCGTACAAAGAACTACTACCCCAATTGGCCGGCAGGCTTCTCAGCATGTAAGAAATGTGAATTTAAGAAGGATGGTAGTGATTTGTGTGAATCTAAAGAGTCAGGCTTTGAGCATTGTTTCAAAGCACAGTATCAGTGGACGGATGACGATTTTAAGACTCCTAATATTTTTAATATTTGGGATCTGAAAGATCCTAAGTTAATGGAGCAAGGATTGCTATTCAAATCTCAACTAAAAAAAGAAGATATCAAATACAAAAAAGAGTCTGACAAACTTCACCGCACTCAGCGTCAGTGGCTGCAAATAGAGAAAGAACGGACGAAAGACCTTACTGAATTTGTAGATGTAGAAGGCTTGCGAAATGAAATGAGCACTTGGGTGTTTCCATTGCATTTTATTGATTTTGAAACATCTACTGTTCCTCTCCCTTTTCACAAAGGACGAAGGCCTTATGAACAGATTGCATTTCAGTTTTCGCATCATATTTACCATAAGGATGGGAGGATTGAACATGCTACAGAGTACGTCAATACCAAGTCAGGCGAATTTCCTAATTTTAAATTTGCTCAGCATCTTTTTGACGCCCTCAGTCATGATGATGGCACCATTTTTCGCTTTGCAACTCATGAAAACACCATTTTAAATGCGATCCGAGACCAATTAAAGGAGAGTAAGGATTCATTTAAGCCTGAGCTCGTTTCCTTTATAGAGTCCATCAGCCACCCAAAAGATAAGCATCCAGACCCTTGGATTGTTCCTCAAAGGCAATCGGGTAAAGGCACTCGAGATATGGTAGATTTATGTGAGGTGATTAAGAGATACTACTACAATCCGCATACTCAGGGCTCCAATTCAATAAAAAAAGTACTTCCTGCAGTTCTTAAGTCAAGTGCATTTATTCAAGCTAAATACGCCAAACCTATTGAAAGTATTGGATTAGACAGTAAAAACTTTCCTCCAGATCAAGTATGGTTGGAAAAGGAAAATGGAGAGATTAGAAGTCCTTATGATCTATTACCCAGTCTCTATGAGAATTTGACTCAGGAAGAAATAGAGACAACACTATCGGAGTTAGAGAATGTGAATGATGGAGGAGCCGCACTTACGGCTTATGGAAAGATTCAATATATGGATATGTCTGCAAAGGAAAGAAATGAAATAGGCTTGGCATTAAAACGCTACTGCGAGTTAGATACACTTGCGATGGTGATGATTTATGAACATTTAAAGACATTGATTTAATGGAATTGAGTAAAAACATACCCGATTATATCACAGAAAATATGCGAGCTTGGCTTTCACAATTTAAACAGGATCAGTTGAATCCAATCACAAAGATTGGCCTGTTCCACTGGGAATTTAGAACCAACAGGCGCAATCCTGAAAAGCCGCGACGAATTCCTCGCATAGATGAATATGTAAATTTAGAAGATCGTAATTTTAGACATGAGATATATTTTCATCCGTTCGATGAAGAAACTCTTCATGTTTATGAATCATCGGGCATTTCCTTAGGTGGCTTGAACATATCACATGAGTACTTTTTAAAAGATGAGAAGTTCTTACAAACTAAAATTTTAATGAAAATGATTCGCTAGATTTACAGCAGAATAAATACAGGTGTAAAAATAAATTTCAATCGTATGCCAACAAAGAAAGAAAAGGCTCTCCTGGAATGCATATCAACAGAAAAATCAGAAGTTTAGAAATAGGAAATTAATATTTAAGAATGATGAAAGTAATAAGAAAAGTAATTGTACTGTCGCTGATAATTTTATCTAGTGCCAGTTTAAAAGCCCAAAAAGTATTTGAAGTAGATGCTGATTGGAAAGCAGATGTAAAAATATACGTAGCTGATGCAGGCTGGAAGGCCGATTTATTAGTTTTTAAAGTAGATGCAGATTGGAAAGCTGGTGAAAATAATGGCAAGTGGTTTTTCACAGATGCTGATTGGAAAGCAAAAAAGAAAGTGTTTTTTGTTGATGCTGATTGGAAGGCTGACCTCAAAATATATTTTGTTGATGCAGACTGGAAAGCAAAATGGGCTAATGAATCTAAAATAGGTCTTTTGGAATAGAATTGCATACCAAATCTAAGCCGTGCCAAACCCGTTAATTTAGCTGAGTGCTCCCTGAGAAGTACCTCGGATTAGTCGTCGGCTGATCCCAAGTCTACGGTTTCACGAGTGACGTATTCTTGAACGTGCTCTAGGTAAGGAATGGAACTACCCTTCTTCGTATAATAAAGATTTTTATTGCCGAGTTCGTCAATTGCAGTTAAAGGTTCCTCATATTCTATCAAATACTTTGATTTCCATTCATTATGTTATAAATATATACTAACACAGATAATACTTTCAATCATTCGATAATCATGGATTTAATAGAAGAGGCCAAAAAAATAAACACAGTTTTATCTTTAAAACGACAAGAAACCAGCTTAACATTTATAGAGGAAAATCACCAGTATTTTATGAAAGATAAATGGGGCGTGATTCAATCTGATTATCCGTCTGTTTCCAATGTCATAAAGAACTATTATGAAGAATTTGATGCTCAAAAGATGTCGAGCATCATGTCCAAAGGTGATTCTAAAAAACAAAAAGAATTGCTTCAATCATGGCAAGGAAAGGGAAAATATGCAGCTGATATAGGAAGCAGGGTGCATTATTTTTTGGAAAAATTTTTGATTGAGCATTACCGTAAACCGAAGGAGGTGAGAGTGCCTGTTTTTGACTGTAATGAGGAACAAGATAAGAAGAGTGAGAAAATGATTCTTGCAGGAAAATCGTTTATACGACGAATGCAGGAAAGAGATGCGGTATTGCTAGATACAGAAGTGGTATTGGGCGACGCTGCTTTAGGCTATGTGGGTCAGCCCGATAAGATTTGGTTGGTTGCAAATAAAGATGGTTCAGATTATGGTTTTCTAATCACGGATTGGAAGACAAATAATCCTGAAAATTTTAAAGCACAAACGTTTACCAAAAAAATGTTCGCTCCATTTGAGAATATTGATAGTACCGCTCTTGGCCATTATTCCATTCAATTGCCCTTATACGGCCGGCTCTTATGCAAAATGCTTGAAGGAACGGCTTTTAAATCTAAAAAAATGCTAGGGGCAATCGTTGTTTTACTAAAGGAAGATGAATCGTTTGAGGAGTTTAGAATCACAAAAGACATTAGCGCTAAAGTATGGAATTTAAACGTAGCAGAGCGCTAAATTCTCTACTATTTTAAGCGGCATCTAAGCAATCAAGCATTAGATTTTTCACAAGTTTTTTACTCTTTTTTGATGCAAATTTATTTGCCTTATACTCATAATAGGACACGTTGTTTTTGTAGGCTGCGAACCAGTCGTGTGGAGTTTCAAATGAAATGGCATCCAAGTAATGTTGGAACTCGTGCGAAATACAGTCTATCATATCGGAGAATGTGCAAGCTTCTTCTACCAACACTTCAAATTGCAAGGATACTTTATTGTCTTCTCCGCAAAAAAAGGCTAAGGTTCTACCGTTTGAGTATTTAACTACATTCAACTCATCTTGTTTATAATTAGTTATTTCAAAAGTTGGAGAGACCACTCCATACTCTTGACTTAAGGTTTCGAGAATATAGTTACAGACCTCCGAAGCCTCTTCTTGCGTTACTTCATCCAATTTGATTTTATTAATTATTCTAAGTGGAGACAAAAAATACTCCTCAAGAACAAGTAATAATATACTGACAGACAAAAAAATAATTGCGCCGCTCATTTCTTCTCCTATATTGGCTATCATACTTATGAATTAAAAAATATACGATTGTGGTTATACTTAGCAATGGGGTTCCGTTCCGCCACTAAACCATAACGTTCCCTTACTTTAACATACATGTTTTCTAAATCACAGTTGATGTGCTGACTCACAAGATTGGAGAAACAAAAATTAGATTCATCAACCTCCACCTGTTTGGTGCCAGGCAAGCCACAAAAGTATGCTTCACCCACTTCACTGATAAACATACCAGTATAAAACCCTTTTAGACCAAATTTATCGACGAATTCATTGGCGTTGCACCATATATAAATTGCGTTTTCTTTTCTGGTTAGAACATCGGTAAAACTAGAATCTACAATATACGGACTCTCTGTATCAAACTGGTTCACAGCTAAAAGTCCCTCAGAAGAACCATGACCCATCATGATTATATTATCATGTTCTAAAATCCTATTTAGAAGGTCTTTTTTAGTGATGTTGCCGCTAACGCTGATGAAAAAATAATTGATGAGCCAACATATCCTAGATACAAAATTGGTGGATG
>ENA-ORDA01001349-ORDA01001349.1-marine-metagenome-genome-assembly--contig:-NODE-1349-length-21122-cov-4.243478_pt1 | contig 21122 bp, 24 predicted proteins | sample MGYA00237778_ERZ508506 | MGnify/ENA primary metagenome ERZ508506 (study PRJEB26177, sample SAMN06267891) | marine metagenome | isolation source: Monterey Bay, California, USA | place: Pacific... | reverse complement strand
ACAATATCATCTCTAATTTGGTGTGCATCAGAAGGAAGTATTTCAGGGTCTGGGTTAGCTAATGCAAAAATAATAGGATCAGCTGACATACTCAATAAATGTGATTCTTTTAAAAGGTTGGCTCCAGAAACACCAATAAATACATCCGCATCAACAATGCATTCACCAAATGTATTACTTTGAGTATCTATAGCAAGATCTTGATTATATTCATTTAAATCTTTTCTATTTGTATTTAAAACGCCTTTCCTATCAACTAAGGCAATATTTTTTGCACCCATTTTTTTAAGGAGTCTTGCACATGAGCAACCAGCTGCACCAGCACCTAAAAAAACAATCTTAACTTCTTCAATCTTCTTTTTTTGAATTTCAAGGGCATTTACTAAGCCCGCTGCAACAATAACTGCAGTGCCATGTTGGTCATCATGAAAGACAGGGATATCTAACCTTTTTTTTAGCTCATTTTCAATATAAAAACAGTTTGGTGCCGCAATATCTTCTAAGTTAATCCCTCCAAAAGTCGGTGCTATATTTTCAACTGTTCTTATAAATTCATCTGGATCCTTACAATTAACTTCAATATCAAACACATCAATACCAGCAAATCTTTTGAATAACACGCCTTTACCCTCCATCACAGGCTTACCTGCTAAGGCACCCACGTTTCCTAGGCCAAGTACTGCAGATCCATCAGTAATAACTGCAACTAGATTTCCTTTATTCGTATACCTATAAGCATTTTTTTCATCTTTTGCTATTTCTTGTACAGGAACTGCAACGCCTGGTGTATAAGCTAGAGATAATTCCTCTGCAGTTTCACAGGGCTTAGATGATTCAACACTTAATTTGCCTGGCTTAGGATACTCGTGATAATCCAAGGCTTTTTTTTCATTTGATTTCATTAATTTTCCTAGTCAAGTTCTGATCGATAAAAGTGGTTATCAGTTATACAAAGACCTAATCTCCATTCAAGAGGTTTATTGTCATATGTATAAGAGATTCTCTCAACACTTAGTAATGGGAAGCTTTCTTTAACATTTAAAAGCGAAGCTGACTCTGAATTAGCTGTAATAGCTTTAATTTTTTCATCGGCACGTAACATCCTTATTCCAAAATCAGCCTCATACATTCGATACATTGATCCTTTTTTTTCAATAACCATTTCCGCAGTCAAACCCTTAAATGATTGAGCTGGTATTTTAATAACATCCAAAATTAATGGTTTTTCATTGAAGGTTAATATTCTTTTTAAAGTAATAATTGTTGATGCTGGGTTTATATTTAATATTTTTGCAAGTTTATTGGTTGCTTTTTCCTTAGAGAAAGAAATTAATTGATTATCTAACTTTTCTTTTGACCCAAAATTAGATGTTAATCTCAAAAAACGCAGTTGAATATTTTCCTCATTATGTGTAGCCACATAAGTTCCCTTACCCTGCCTGCGAACAAGAATACTTTCAGCGGTAAGATCGTCAATTGCTTTTCTAACTGTTCCTTGACTCACATCATATATGTTTGCAAGTTCAATTTCACTCGGTATCGCTTCACCAGGAACCCACTCACCCAGAATTAAGCTTTGTGTTATTTTCTTTTTAACTTCCTCATACAATGGTTCCATATACCACCTCTTTACTTTTAACTCTTATATATCTTATATAAGAGTTGATCAAGTATCAAATGATTTAAGTAAAATAACTTATAAAAAATTTGTTAGTAATTATTAACGTTTTTTAAAGGGAAGGATTATAAAAATAAATCTTCTTTTATAACTAAAAGCTCCTGGTCAGGGTTTTTGTAAGATTCGTATGTGTTTAAACCTGATCGGTTATACCAATATCGACTGTTTGACTTATCTCCCTCAATTTTATGTAAAACTGCGTGAATCCACATTGCAAAGTCTGTATTTATTTCTTGAACAATTGTATGGGCCTCGTCCCACTTACCAGATAGTGCAAGGTCAATAGCTTTAATACATTCTTGCTTATTATTAATCAAATAATTGCTTCTCTTGCTCAACTCTATAACTACAATTAACATCATGTTTATTCAATAAACCATTGATAAATAGTGCTTCTTTTTTACATATTGAACATCGATATAAATTAAGGCCTGGCTCTATTTTCTCTTGTGGATAGTCAATGTAGTATTCTTTTTTCATTCTTAAAATGCCTTTTAAATGCCTATAAACGTAACTGTGCCAGCTTTCATGTCAGGCACAACTAAAAACTTATTATCATGTACAAGCGCAATATCCGCAGCTGCCTCAAAGCCATCTGCGATAACCTTTGTTTTTCCATTTTTAAATGAATAGATGGTTCCTTTTATCCAACTGCTTATATAAATTGTATCCTGCTTAATTGCTAGGCCATCCGCACCTTCAAAACCTTCACCTAATTTTTTAATATCTTGGCTTTTTAAATCACCTTCTAATAAATCACCTGCCCAATCAACAATTAGTAACTTTGAATCATCTAGGACTAAAACACCATTAGGTGCTTTAATAAGATCATTTCCTTCAAATAAAAGATCAATCTCACCAGATGGGTTTACTGCAAAAATAAATCCACTCTCTTTGAAGTCTCCAGTGTCACTGACATATAAAGTTCCATTGCTTGAAACATCGATATCATTAAAGAATACGGGGACTTTTGGAAACAACATTGTTCCGGCATAGACCTGCCAAGTGCCATCTAGATCTACCTCAATCACTGCGTCACGATCAGTGACATATAGTTTGTCATTATGAAACACGATACCTTTAGGATCATAAAGGCCAGATGCAATAGTCTCTATGGTTCCATCTCGATTAATCTTGCTAATCTTGCCATCTTGGTCAATATCACGTTCACCAATCTCTGAAACATAAATAGAGCCATCAGGGCCTTCTGCAACAGACTCTGGCATCATAAAACCTTCATATTTTTTATTTGAATCACTTCCACAGCCGCTAAGAGTTAAGCTCACTAGAATAATTAAAAAAAGGTTTTGTAATATTTTATTCATTTCACATCCTTATAAAATTTTAGATAATTTCCATAAATATGATTTTGGACTATCACTAATTAAGTAAATATTTCCATTATAGTCAATTTTAAAATCTCTTATTCTCCCAATCTTATCATTGAAGATAATTTCCTTTGCAACAATTTCGTTATTTTCGACATCCAGTCTAATTAAACTTTCGCCATTTAATGATGCAACTAATAAATCGCCTTGCCATTCAGGAAACGCCTTGCCCTCATAAAATTGAATGGTACTGATCCCCATCGAAGGGACCCAGCTTATTAAGGGTCTTTTATACTTATCTTTAAAGGGACTATCCCCAATGCCTAGACCGTAGTATTCTCTTCCACCCCAAGCAATATCCTTCCAACCATAATTTGATCCAAACTCAACTTCTCCAATATGATCTCCGCCGCGTGGGCCATGACTTGAAAAATATATCTCATCATCATGAGGAGAGACCGCTATTCCTTGTGGATTCCTTACGCCAATCACATAGATTTCTGGTAACCAATCCTTTTTCTCTATAGAACGGGGGTTATCGGCTGGGATTGCGCCATCTGTCTTGATACGAACAATACTCCCTGGGTGCTTTGAGGGGTCTTGAGAGATCATACCTTGACCTCTTTCTCCAAAGCTTACAAATAGATCGTCTCCTTTGATAGCTATTCTAGAACCGTAATGCCGATTTTCTAAAAATTCAGGTTTTGCGATCAGCAATATCTCAAAATCTTTAATCTCGTTTTCAATTAATCTTCCTCGAGCAATTGCTGTGCTTGATTTTTTGCTTAATTGTTTTGACCGAGTTAATTTAGATGATTTATGGCTATATGTGAAATAAATATAGTCATCTGAAGGGTTAAAATAAACATCAAGCAGGCCTCCCTGCCCACCACCGTCATAACCTATATGCGGGATATTATGTTTAATTTTTTGCTTTTTACCTGATAAAACATCTACTTTATAGAGGCCTCCATCTTTTTCCGTAATGACAACGTTTGTTTTATCAATAAATGATAGTGCCCATGGATAGCTAAGGTCTTTCGCAGACTTTTCGAGAATGAATTTAGTTTTGGTAACGTCATACCTTCTGTAATCATCAATAATTGTTTCGGCCAATACTAAAACTGGCGTATAAAAAATAAGAAAGATTAAGAAATTATTTTTCTTGATAAAGCTCACAAGCTCTGACACCATCCTTTCTGCCTACTTTATAGCCTTTACTGTATTCAGCTGAATCCCAATGACCGTAAATTGAAATTTTACTTATTTCACATTGCGTATTAAAACCCTCATCGTATCCATCGTCATAACCTGACTCAAAGGTTTTTTCATCATGGCTACAGCCATGTATCAATAATTGAGTAAAGAGAAAAATAATAGATAAATTTTTCATTACTTCTTTTTTAATTTTTGTTTAATAAAGATTCCGATAATAAGAACCCCAAACCAAATAAAAATAAAAGCGCTCCCCATTACGCTCCCAAAAACTGTATTTGGATCGAATTGGTTATGTACTACTAAGCCAATCAAAGCCCAAAGACAAACAACTACGAACCATTTAATAATTGTCATAATTTTTCATTTAATATTTAAATTTGGCGGAAGGAGCGGGATTCGAACCCGCGTTAGGGGGTTACCCTAAACACGCTTTCCAAGCGTGCGACTTAAACCACTCATCCACCCTTCCGTACTTTTTTATAAATTATATATCTAACTAGCTTATATTTAATAAAAATACAATATTAACCAAAAATATTGCTAAAAATTCTTATATATGACCTATAAGAGTATTAGATTTTAAAGCGCTTGATTTATGAGAATAATAGTATTAATGTACTGTAAATAGCAAAGAATATTTAATTCAATATAATCAAAATTTAAACAGGAGAAATCATGGCTTTCGATACATTGAAAAACTTAGGCGTAAAAAGCCCTTATGGCAAAGAAAAGTATGATAACTATATAAACAATAAATGGGTCAAACCCACTGATGGAAAATACTTTGAGAATGTTACCCCTATTTCAGGGAAACCTTTTTGCGAAGTAGCAAGATCAAATGAGAAAGATATAAATTTAGCCTTGGATGCTGCGCATGCTGCAAAAGATAGCTGGGGTAAGACAAGCGCAACTGAGCGTGCAAATATTCTTCTCAAAATAGCTGATAGGATGGAGCAAAATCTTGAAACAATTTCATTAGCCGAAACCATAGATAACGGAAAGCCTATTAGAGAATGTATGGCTGCCGATATACCGCTTGCGATTGATCACTTTCGTTATTTTGCCAGTGCAGTAAGAGCACAGGAAGGTTCAATTGGTGAAATTGATCATGAGACTATGGCTTATCATTTTCATGAGCCTCTCGGGGTGGTTGGACAAATCATTCCATGGAACTTCCCTATCCTTATGGCAGTATGGAAATTAGCGCCAGCTTTAGCCGCAGGTAACTGTATTGTGCTTAAGCCAGCAGAGCAAACTCCTGTTTCTATTATGGTGTTAATGGAGATTATTGGAGATCTACTTCCTGCTGGAGTGTTGAATGTAGTTAATGGCTTTGGATTGGAAGCAGGAAAACCTTTAGCAAGCTCTTCACGTATAGCAAAAATTGCGTTTACAGGTGAAACAACAACTGGTCGCCTAATCATGCAGTATGCTTCACAAAATATTATCCCCGTCACACTTGAATTAGGTGGTAAGTCACCAAACATTTTCTTTGAAGACATTATGGATAAAGATGATAGCTTCTTTGATAAAGCATTAGAAGGATTTACGATGTTTGCCTTAAACCAAGGCGAAGTATGTACCTGTCCATCACGTGCAGTCATCCAAGAATCTATATACGATCAATTTATGGAAAGAGCACTTGAGCGAGTAAAAGCTGTTACCCAAGGGAGTCCATTAGAGGCATCAACAATGATTGGGGCACAAGCATCTAGCGAGCAAATGGAAAAAATACTTTCATATATTAAGCTTGGTCAAGAAGAAGGTGCTGAGCTTCTCACTGGTGGTAATAGAACTATGCTTGAAGGTGAGCATGCAGATGGTTACTATATTGAGCCCACCGTATTTAAAGGCACCAATAAAATGCGCATTTTCCAAGAAGAAATATTTGGCCCAGTAGTATCTGTAACTACCTTTAAAGATGAGGCGGAAGCGTTAGAGATTGCAAATGATACGCTTTATGGTTTAGGTGCGGGCGTATGGACAAGAAATGGTAATACCGCATTTAGAATGGGTAAAGGTATCCAGGCTGGGCGAGTTTGGACTAACTGTTACCACGCATACCCGGCTCACGCAGCATTTGGTGGCTATAAATCGTCCGGTATCGGTCGAGAGACACATAAAATGATGCTTGACCATTATCAACAAACAAAAAATTTACTAGTTAGTTATACAGAAACCAAACTAGGATTCTTTTAAACTGAAATATTAGGTAAAATTTTTAAGGTCAAGTTTATATCTTGGCCTTAATTTACTAATGATAACTAGAATATCGACAACAGAATCAGCAGATAAACTTATTGATGAGCTTACAGCAGAGCATGGTGAGCTAATGTTTCATCAGTCAGGTGGTTGCTGTGATGGAAGCGCTCCTATGTGCTACACAAAAGGAGAATTCTATTTAGGTAATGCTGATGTTGAAATTGGTACAGTAAGAAATACACCCTTTTATATGAGTGCTGAACAATTTGAATATTGGGAGCACACACATATTACCCTTGATGCTATCAAAGGAACTGGAGGGCAATTTTCATTGGAAAGACCGACAGGTTTGCGCTTTATTATTCGCTCCCGAATTTATACTGATGAAGAGTGGGATTTTCTTAAAGATCACCCTGTAAAGCATTGTGGCTAAATTAATAAAAAAATATTATAAAGTAAGGTAAAATCAAAAATGGCGGGCCTCCTCGCATTGCGATTTAGCCAACCTGGTCAGATGCGGAAGCAAGCAGCCACAACTAAGGATACAAGTGCCGGGGGTCTGGCTCGCCATTTTTTTCAATTAAAATTAAGCGTATAAATGTCACACCAAGTATTAGCTAGAAAATGGCGTCCTAAAAATTTTGACACTCTTGTGGGTCAAGAAAATACGGTGCAAGCACTAGTTAACGCACTTGACCAAGAAAGGCTGCACCATGCTTATTTATTTACTGGTACTCGTGGTGTAGGTAAAACAACATTAGCAAGAATCTTAGCAAAATCACTTAACTGTGAAAAAGGCATTTCATCAAAACCATGTGGAGAGTGTTCTTCCTGTATCTCCGTAGATAAAGGAAATTTTGTAGATCTAATCGAAGTAGATGCAGCGTCAAATACAAAAGTTGATGAAATGCGAGAGCTTTTAGAGAACTCACAATACGCCCCCACCTCGGGTAGGTTTAAAGTTTATATTATTGATGAGGTACATATGCTCTCTAATAGTGCCTTTAATGCGATGCTAAAGACACTTGAAGAGCCTCCTGAACACATCAAGTTTATCCTGGCAACAACTGATCCAAAAAAAGTACCTGTCACCGTATTATCAAGATGTTTACAGTTTAATTTAAAACAAATGACTATTGAAAAAATTTCTAATCATCTTGATATGATATTGACGAACGAAAAAATAAAATCCGAAAAAAAAGCATTAGGTCTCATTGCAAAATCAGCAAGAGGGAGTATGCGGGATGCGCTTTCACTAACTGATCAAGCAATTGCATATTCTGGAAGTGAAATATCAGAAAATAAAGTAAGCGAAATGCTAGGTGTCGTTGATAATAATTTTCTAATAGATATCTTGTTTAAAATATCAGAGAACAAGGGTGGGGAGCTTATTGAAATTGCTCATGGAATGAATGATAAAAATATTGCACTGGATAGCACATTAATTGATCTTGCTAAACTTATTCATGAGATTTCAGTTTATCAAGTGGCTCCCGAAAGTAACGAAGATTTGCAAAGCAATAATGAAATTAAACAACTAAGTGAATTGTATTCCCCAGAAACACTTCAGCTTCTCTACCAAATTGTTATAAATGGAAAAAAAGATATTTATTTAGCGCCTGACTTGTTAACCGGATTTAATACGACTTTGCTAAGAATGTTAGCCTTTTTCCCTTCCTTGCAAACTGAAAAATTAGAATCTAAATTAGTGGAAAAAAGAGCAACGCCCCCGAATCAACCAATCGAGGAAAAAAAAAGCTCTCAAATTGAAGTAAAAAAAGAAGTTAAAGAGACTTTAGAATTTGATGGTAATTGGCACAATCTAGTTAAAAATCTTAAACTTGGAATTGCTAATGCATTGGCACAAGAATGTGAATTTAAAGCCTATCAAAATTATATATTTGAACTTACCCTAGATTCAAATAAAAGTCATTTGATGCAAGGTAACTATGTCGAAAAACTTGAAGAATCACTAATAAATCATTTTAATAAAAAAATTAAAGTAAAAATTTTAGTTGATGAAGTGAAAACAACCCCTGCTATTAAGACTTCTGAAGAAAAATCTAAGCTATTAAAGGAAACCGAATCTGCTATGATGAAAGATGGATTTGTAAAGGATTTAATTGAAAATTTTGACGCAAAAGTAGTTCCAACAAGTATTGAACCATTAAATAATAAAGGACAATAATATGGCTAAAGGTGGTATGGGTAATATAATGAAACAAGCACAAATGATGCAAGCAAATCTCCAAAAAGCCCAGGCAGAACTTGCAAGTATTGATGTAGAAGGGGCAGCGGGTAACGGCATGATTAAAATTACTATCTCCTGCAAACATGAAATTAAAAAAATTGATATCGATCCCTCTCTTCTTGAAGATAAGGAGATGCTAGAAGACTTGATAATGGTTGCTTTTAAAGATGCATTAGGCAAGGTTGAGAGTACCTCCTCACAAAAAATGGGAGGCTTAGTTCCTCCGGGAATGAATTTGCCTTTTTAGTCGTATGCAGACTAATAACACACTAGAAAATCTTATAGAGTCATTAAAATGTCTCCCTGGGGTTGGACCAAAGTCAGCGCTTAGATTAGCCTATTATTTACTGCAAAGAGATAGGAAGGGAGCTCACAAACTAGCGAGCTCAATTGAAGAATCGCTAAATAAACTTGGTCATTGTAAACTTTGTAACAATTTCTCTGAAAAGGAGGTATGTTCAATATGTGCCTCACCAAATAGAATTTCAGACACTCTCTGCGTTGTAGAAATGCCAACTGATCTTCTTATGCTCGAACAAACACGCTCCTACAAAGGTATGTATTTTGTTTTAATGGGAAGGCTTTCACCCCTCGATGGAATTGGACCTAAAGAAATTCATATTAATAAGTTGCTTGAAAGAATTAAAAAAAGTGAAATCAATGAAATAATTCTTGCAACCAACTTTACAACGGAAGGTAATACAACAGCACAATACATAGCTGAACTTCTTAAAGAAAGCAAAATAAATATCACACGAATAGCTCGTGGCCTACCTATGGGAGGTGAAATCGAATATGTCGATTCTGGTACCCTAGCCCAATCAATTGTTGAACGTAAAAAAATAATTTAAATTTTTATTAAAGCTGCAATTTCTGAAGGATGATTGATGACGGCATCTGCACCCCAACTTTCTATTTTGTCTTCTTTTTTCAAATACCCATAGCATGCAAGAATTGCAAACATATTTGCGGTTTTTGAAGCGCTTATATCTTTATGTGCATCACCAACATAAACCACTTCACTAGATTTTACTTTTAGAGATTCACATGCAGAAATCAACATATCAGGTGATGGTTTTGGAGAAATGCCATCATCACCACATATTAAAATTTCACATCTTTGATCAAGGTTGATAAATGGCAAGATCATCTCAACGAAACACCGATGTTTGTTTGTGATAATACCCCACCCTATTTTTTTTCTATCCAACAGATTAATGAGGTCATGAATGCCATCAAAAAGGATTGGGTTATTTAAAATATTACTTTTATAGATGTTAATAAACTCAATTGTGAGCGCTGAATAATCATCAGTTGCTTCATGAAATCGTAAGTTTAAATAGGCTTTTATTCCATCAGATGCAACTTCACGACCCTCCTCAAATGTAATAAGAGGATGATTATGCATTGCGTATAGATCATTTGCACTTTGCACCAAATCGTGGGCGGAATCTATTAATGTACCATCTAAGTCAAATAAAACTTTTTTAATCATTTACTGAAGATGCTTCAACAATATAATTCACGGAAGTGTCCTGAGATAGCTTGTATTTCTGTGTAATGGGGTTATATGTCATACCTATAATTGAATCAAATGATAGATTATTTCGGCTTGTCCAAGCCTGCAATTGGCTTGGTTTTATAAATTTCTTGTACTCATGCGTGCCCTTAGGTAATAAATTAAGAATATATTCTGCCCCAATAATTGCAAATAAAAATGCTTTTAAGTTCTTATTAATTGTTGAAAAGAATATCTTTCCTCCGGGTTTGAGGAGCTTTGAACACGTATTTATTATTGAGTTCGGATCAGGGACATGCTCTAACATCTCTAAACAAGTAATAACATCAAATCTTTCGTCCGTATTCTTATAAAAGTCCTCGATGTTTATATGTTTATATTTAATTTTAACGCCACTTTCCTTTGCATGAAGTTTAGCTATTTGAATAACCTTGTCCCCCTGATCTATTCCAGTCACATCGGCACCTGCACTAGCAATAGATTCTGAAAGAATTCCGCCGCCACATCCAACATCCAAAACTTTTTTCCCTTTAAGGCTCACCGATGACTTTATAAAATTTAATCTTAAGGGATTTATTTCGTGAAGCGGCTTGAACTCACTAGTTGGATCCCACCATTTATGGGCTAACAAGTTAAATTTTTCAATTTCTTCGGGATCTACGTTGTTTTTATTTTTGTTTTCCATGACTTTGCTATATTAGTTAATTTATCCAAATCAATATTTTCTAATTGACCTTCATTAAGCTTTAATGTTCCATTGATCCAAACATAGTCTACTCCTCCTTGATTACCGTTATAGAGAAGGCTTGTGAGTGGCTTATATACAGGTTGGGAAAAGATTGAATCTAAATTGATAGCGACAATATCTGCTTTTTTCTTTAACTCAATAGAACCAAGAAGCTTACCTTTATTCATAGATTTAGCAGCGTTATAAGTTGCCAATTTTAAGATAACATTCGAATCTAAAATTTCAGGTTTTTGATTTATACCTTTACCTAAAAGCACTGCCATTCTCAACTCTTCCAATATATCTAGTCTATTATTGCTCGCTGAGCTGTCAGTTCCAATGGAAACATTTATACCCAAATCAAGCATTTTTGATATATCGGCAATTCCACTTCCCAAGATAAGATTTGATGAAGGATTATGGACGACATTAACATTATTCTGATTTAATAAATGTAAATCCTGCTCATCAACGTGAACGCAATGCGCTGCAACTAAATTTGGACCCAATAAGCCTAAAGAACTAAATCTCTGAATTGGGCTGACCTTAAATTGGCTAATACTATTTTCAATTTCCTCCCGAGTCTCATGCAGGTGGGTATGGATAGGTAAATTTAGCTGTTCTGCATAAGTCCCAACTAGACTCAATGTTTTATCCGAAGTTGTATATGGTGCATGCGGTGCTAAAGAAGTTGAAATTAAATCTTCACTCCTCCATTCATCTCTAAAATCAAAGCCTTTTTTTAAATAATCTCCTGGATCTGATGCGTAGTTTGTTGGAAATTCCATTACCACCAACCCAATATTCGCTCGCATTCCCATTTCAACAGCAGCCTCTGCTGTCTGGCTCGGATAAAAGTACATATCATTGAACGTTGTTGTACCTGACTTGATCATTTCAGCTATTGCAATTAATGAGCCATCTTTAACAAAATTCTCACAGACATGCTGCTTTTCTGCTGGCCAAATATGATCCTCTAACCATGTTTTTAATGGGAGGTCATTTGCGTAGCCTTTTAATAATGACATTGCCGCATGCGTATGGTTATTAATAAGGCCTGGGATAATAATGTGATCAGATAATGCAAACACATCGTCTGCTTCATATTTATCAAAGACATCTTTTGTAGGAAGGATATCAAAAATCTCATCCCCCAAGATCACAATTGCATGATCATCAAGAAGTGTATTATCTTTATCTGCCGTGTAAATCCATGTTGCTGAAATAATTGAGTTAACTTTTTTAATCATAGATTAAAAACTGACCTAATCAAATGGGTGCTTAATGAGAATAGTTTCGTCTCTTTCAGGTCCTGTAGATATTATATGAACTGGGACATCACATAGCTCTTCAAGCTTAGAAATATAATTTTGCGCATTTTTTGGAAGATCATCCCAACTCTTAGTTCCAAACGTATTTTCTGACCATCCAGGCATATCAATCAATATTGGTTCGCAATTTTCTGTTTGATCAGCACCTAGGGGCAACAGGTCTATTTGATCATTACCATTTTTGTAACCCACACAGATTTTTAGGGTCTCAATACCGTCGAGTATATCTAGTTTTGTAATACAAAGCCCAGTTAAACCATTAACCATAGCAGATCGCCTCAATGCAGCGGCATCAAACCAACCACACCTTCTCGTTCTTTGAGTCACCGTACCAAATTCCTTCCCTTTTGTAGACATTTGAAAACCAGGTGAGGCTTCATCATCAATGTCTAATTCACTTGGAAACGGACCTCCGCCTACTCTAGTGGTATAGGCTTTTGTTATACCGAGTACATAGCTGAGCATGGATGGGCCTACGCCTGTTCCAGCTGATGCTTGGCCAGATACACAATTAGAAGAAGTTACAAAGGGGTATGTCCCATGATCGATATCAAGCAAGGCACCTTGGGCACCCTCAAATAAAATACTTTTGCCTAATTTATTTATTTCATAAAGTTTTTGTGACACATCACAGACAAAAGGTTTAATAAATTCAGATTGACTCATCATGGAATCAAACTGTTTATTGAGGTCAATCGATGATGAATTGAGATATTTTGTTAAAACAAAGTTATGGTAATCAAGCGTTTCTCTAAGTCTGCTTAAAATATCCTTTGGGTCTAAAAATAAATCGTAAACCTTAAATGCTCTTCTAGCGACTTTATCCTCATAGGCAGGGCCGATACCCTTCCCAGTCGTACCAATTTTTTTATTCTTCGACCGAATGGCTTCTCTAGCTCTATCAAGCTCGACGTGATAATCAAGAATCAAAGGGCAACCAGCACTTACATTCAACCTGCCTTTGACAGTAATACCATTTTTCTCAAGTCCTTCAACCTCTTTCATTAAATGATTGATATCGAGAACTACGCCGTTACCTATGTAACATTCAATTCCTTCTCGAATGATTCCAGAAGGAACTAAATTAAGTTTGTATTCCTTTTGATTTGAACCTTGCCCAATAACGAGCGTGTGACCTGCATTATGGCCTCCTTGAAATCTTGTAACCGCTGCTGCATGGTCTGTTAACCAATCAACAATTTTTCCCTTACCTTCATCTCCCCATTGTGTTCCAATGACAACTACATTTTTAGCCATAGTGATACTTTCTTAATTTAAAAGGTTGTTAATGATAAATCTTAAGTCGATAGAAAACCCAGTCGCTGGCCTCATATCACCTGCAAACTTATTCATATTATCGTAACGACCACCTTGTGCAACTGCTGTATTAAATTTTTGTGCGTAAGCTGAATAAACAATGCCTGTATGGTATTGATAACCTCTTATATCAGAAAAATCAAAGCTAATTTCTACATTCATTTCCTTTAAATTTTCGCAAATACTAGTAAGTGATTTAGTCACATTATTCGCAACAACCTGATCTGGTAATAATTTATTAAGATCCTTTAAAATTGACTCGTCTCCATAAAGGTCTGTTAGAGATACAAGTTTTTTTGTAATATCGCTATTATTTTTTTCTGAGAGAATTTTATTTATTTCGTTTTTATCCTTTAGCATCATCGCATTACCCAGCCTTAAACTCTCACTTGGTGACAAGTCGACTTCGTTCTTCAATGAGTTGTAAACATCAAGATGATTAATATCAAGGACAACATCCTTAATATCAAGTACTTTTAAAGATTGGATCAGTAGCTTTTGTATTTCCAAGTCGGCATCAATACTTGGATCACCAAAGTATTCTGCGCCAACTTGTAATAGCTCACGAGGTTTTTTATTAGTGGAGTTTGCCCTTAATACCGAACCCGCATAACATAATTTGTTAATGCCCTTCTCTGCCATTTGAGAGTCAATTCTAAAAGCCTGAGTCGTAAGATCTGAACTGACTCCCATCATCTTTCCTGTCATTTGATCAACAACTTTGTAGGTTTCGAGATCAAGATCTCTTCCATATGCATTAAGAGAGTCAGAAAATTCAAGCATAGAAGGAAAAATGAGTTGATATCCATTTTTTAAATAGAGATCTATAAGAAGTCTCTTTTTTGATTCAATAACAGCTGCTTTTTTTGGGAATATATCTTCAGCATTTTCAGGAAGAAGCCATTGATTCATTTTAGTAGGTTCCAATAAATATAATCATTATGCCAATAATCACTGATAAAAGTCCATAGAACTTTATTTGACCATTTTTTTGATTTGTTATTCTAGTAAACGCGTCTTTCCAGCTTTGTGTAAAAAAAAGTGGAAACAAGCCCTCGATAACTAAAACAAGACCAATTGCCAGAACAATAGAGTCACTCAATTACTTGCTATCAGGGCTTTTTAGGAATTTGAAAAAGTCAGAGTTAGGATCGAGAACTAAAATATCATCTTTCCCTTTAAAGCTTTTTCTGTAAGCCTCAAGACTTCTGAAGAAATCATAAAAATCTTGGTTTTTTGAGAATGCATCAGCATAAATTCTAGACGCACTTGCATCACCCTCACCCTTAATCTTTTGAGCATCTTTATAAGCTTCTGTAATGATAATATCTCTCTCTTTCTCAGCAACAGCTCTAATTTTCTCTGAATCTGCAAAACCTTGTGACCTTAGCTCATTTGCAACAGATTTTCTTTCAGCATTCATCCTCTGGTATACAGACTGACTGACTTCTTCAGGCAGATCTACCCGTCTTAACCTTACATCTAAAATCTCAACGCCTATGAGTCTTGACTCACTATCAGCTCTTTCCTGCAAGATACCCATAATTTCTGACCTTTGACCAGATACAACCTCTTGAATTGTTCTTTTACCAAATTCAGCACGAAGACCATCATTAACTGTTTGAGTGATTCTACGCTCAGCTTGTCTTTCGTCACCATTAACTGAAACATAATATTTAGATGGGTCCATTATTCGCCATTTAATATATGAATCGACCAGTACATTTTTCTTCTCACTCGTTATAAACCTATCTGGCTGCTCTGACTCATAAGTTAATATCCTTTTGTCAAAGAACTTAACGTTCTCAACTATCGGAGTTTTAAAGTAGAGGCCTGGCTCTTTCTTAACAGAGACAATCTCACCTAATCTAAAAACTAACGCAAACTCTCTTTGATCAACGGTGAACGTCGATAAGCTTAATAAAATTAGTAGAACGATGATTGATACGAGTACTCTTGATAATTTACCCATAATATTTACCTTATATCCCTCTCACGCGCTCTAAATGCGCCTCTAGAACGATCTGTTAAAGAATTAATGACATCTGATGCAGATACATCAGGGTTTGTTTGGCTTGATGCCTGACTTGGATCGACAGCTTCATTGTTATTTCTGCTCGAATTCTGAATAATTTTATCAAGCGGGAGATAAAGAAGACTGTTTGATCCTTTTTGATCGATAATAATTTTACTTACTGTTGACATGATTTGCTCTTGAGTCTCTAAAAATAACCTTTTTTTAGTTACCTCAGGAGCTCTTATGTATTCAGCTAAAATTTGATCGAAACGACTGGCATTACCCAATGCTTCATTTTCAATTGATATTTTGTACCCATTTGCCTCAGCTGTGAGTCTCGATGCAGTACCCCTTGCCTTTGGGACTATATCGTTAGCATATGCTTGACCTTCATTTTTTTGTCTTTCAAGATCCTGTTTTGCTTTCACTGCATCATCAAAGGCTGCTTGAACTTGTTGAGGGGGCTGCGCATTTTGCATTGTCACACTCGTAATATTGATACCTGTTTGATATAGATCAAGAATTGATTGCATCAATGATTTTGTTTTTATTGCAATCTCCTCTCTGCCCTCGTATAGAACAAAATCCATATCACTCTTTCCAACAACCTCTCTAATTGCAGTTTCAGCTGCCCCTCTGACAGAGCCTTCGACTGAGCGATTATTGAAAAGAAAATCTTCAACTGACTTTAAATTGTATTGGACTGCAAATTGGAGGTCGATAATGTTTTCATCCCCCGTTAACATCAAAGACTCTTTAAGTTGCTGAGTGGCACCCTCACCAAGTGATCGATAACCCACCTCAATAGTACGAACCTGCTCTTGATTCACAATTTCAACTGTTTCAATTGGATAAGGAATATGCCATCTTGGGCCAGGGAGAGTAATTGCTGTATTTTCACCAAACGTTAAAACAACCCCTCTAGAACCCTGATCTACAATGTAGAAACCAGTTGCCAACCAAACTAGAAATATGACAATAACTATTGGTAGAGGTTTTATAATTCCTGAATCCCCAGAGTTATCTGATGGCGGTTGAGAGCCATTCCCATTGTTTGTGTTTTTGGGTTTTAATTTAAAAACGTTGTTTACCTTAGATTTTAGATCCTTAACCAATTCATCTAAATCAGGTGGGCCATCATTATTAGCATTTCTAATAACATTTGAAATTCTGTTTCCAACAAATCCGAATAATTTACGCATATTTTCCATTTCTTTGATTGATAAAATCTAGACTTCTTTCGACAATTGCTTTCTTTAAAAATTCAATTCCGTCACCGTTAATGGCTGATAACTGAACCCGGTTGATTTTACCATACTCATCTCTATCATATCCAGCGTTAAGCTTTATTTTATCTATTTGATTTAATACTAGTATCTGTTGAATATTGTTTGCACCAATTTCGTTCAAGATTTTATCTACTTGAACAATTTGTTCCGCCTTATTTGCGTTACTTATATCAACAATGTGCAAAAGTAAGTCAGCATCTGATGCCTCTTCCAATGTTGACTTGAATGCTTCAATGAGTGTCGTCGGTAATTTTTTGATAAATCCTACCGTATCCGAAATAACAAGATCATGCCCATGCTCAATAAATAATTTACGTGAAGTGGTGTCAAGTGTTGCAAATAACTTGTTTTCAGCCAATATTTTCTCACTCGTTAGTTTATTGAACAAAGTGGACTTACCGGCATTGGTATAGCCTACAATCGCAATAGTAAATACTTTTGACCTTCTTCGTGCATTTCGTTGATTCGCTCTTTGTTTTTCAAGCTTTGTTAATTTAATTTTAAGCTGCTTTATTCTCTGCCCAAGCATTCTTCGATCAAGTTCGATTTGCTTTTCACCGGGGCCACCCCTCACTCCGATGCCTCCTTTTTGCCTTTCCAGATGGCTCCACCCTTTTGTTAACCTAGATGACAGATGGTTTAGATGAGCTAATTCTACTTGCATTTTGCCCTCATGACTCTTTGCTCTCATTGCAAAGATAAATAAAATCAAAGCCGTCCGATCATAAACTCGCATAGAAGTTGCTTTTTCAATATTTCTCTCCTGTGAGGGTGTAAGTTCATGGTTGAAAATAATTGTTTTTATGTTTTCTAAAATCTTGATTTGTTGTAATTCTTTTAATTTTCCTGAACCGATGAAAAATTTAGCATCAGGAAACTTTCTTTGACTCTCAACTAGTTCAGCAATTTTAAAACCTGCACTTGAGGCAAGGAGTTTAAATTCACTCGTATTTTCTTTATGATCAATATCGTCAATATTAAGACTAACTAATATCGCACTTTCACCATTCTTGGGTCTTTCAAACATTTCTATGATTGATTTATGCTCACTTTCTTGGATGGAACAATGGTTGAAATAGAATGTTTGTAGATAAGCTGTGGAGCTTGGCCGTTTAACACAATGACAGATTGATCAAACGAGTGGATATTTCCTTGCAATTTTATTCCATTTAACAAATATATTGAGACAGAAATATTTTCTTCTATCACTTTGTTTAAAAAATTGTCCTGTAAATGCATAGTTAATATTTTCTTTATAAAATTTTAAAGGCAGTCGTTGACCCTTTCTTTTAACTCGTCAAAGCCTAAGACGAATATTATACTCCCAATGTTAGGTGTATTAAGATTTCCTGCTAACCTCACTCGGAGTGGCATTGCAATTTCAGGAAACTTTAACCCATTGTTTTTTACAAAATCTTTTATACATTGATTAATGTCATCCTCTTGCCACTTTATGTGTTCAAGGCAATCGACTAATGCTTTAATATTTTTTCTACTCACTTCATTTATATACTTTGACTCCAATTCGGGATCCCGATCAGGTTTTTTAAAAAAATAAACAATATTTTCAAAAAGTGTATTTAGGTTCGTTTCTCTGTCCTTATATAAATTAAGCGCATTGCGAATAATTTCGTTATTGTGTGATGGGCAATTAATTTGATTAAGCTTTAAAGCGGCCATTTCTGTTAACTTGTCTATATCGTATTCCTTTATATACTCACCATTCAGCCAATCCAGCTTTGCCTTATCAAACTGAGCTGATGATGATGTGACATGCTCAAAATCAAACCATTCACAAAAGCTTTCCATAGAAAATTTTTCATCGTCACCATGTGACCAACCAAGCCTAGCAAGATAATTATTTAAGCTTTCGGGTAGATAACCATCTTCCTTATACTGCATAACGTTAACCGACCCATGTCTTTTTGAGAGTTTTTGACCATCTGGCCCATGGATCATTGATAGGTGTGCGTAATTTGGAATTGGAGCTTTTAAAGAATTTAGCAGATTAATCTGTCTTGGCGTGTTATTGATATGGTCGTCTCCCCTGATTACATGTGATACATCCATATCCCAGTCATCAATAACCACACAAAAATTATAAGTTGGTGTTCCGTCTGACCTTGCAATAATAAAGTCGTCTAACTCTTCATTATTAATATTAATTTCACCTTTAACTAAATCAACCCACTTAACAATTCCTGTTTTTGGATTTTTAAATCTTACTGTAGGAGAAATACCTTTAGGCGGCTTAGGTAAGGCTTTACCATTCTCCGGCCTCCAACGACCATCGTAACGTGGCTTATCACCTTTTTTTATTTGATCATCTCTCAGATTATCAAGCTCTTCTTTGGAAGCATAACAATGGTAAGCGTCCCCACTTTTAATCATGGTGTTTATATATTTTTTATATAAATCTAAGCGTTTTGTTTGGTATTGTATTGTTTTATCATGTTCAAGTCCTAACCATTTCATGCCGTCTAATATGGCATTGATAGCATCTTCTGAAGATCTCTCAATATCGGTATCCTCAATTCTTAATAAAAAATCACCCTTATTTTTTTTTGCGTAAGCATATGAAAATAATGCCGTCCTGACACCACCAATATGAAGGTATCCTGTTGGACTTGGGGCAAATCTAGTGACTACCTTCATAAAATAATCCTTATTTTAATGAATTGAATCATGAAGAAAATAGATGATAGCCACTCCAATCAAAATAAATGATATTTGCTTAAGAGAGTCTTTTGTATCAGTTTTCTCATGAAGGTCTGGAATAAGATCTGATATTGCAACATATATCATACTTGACGCAGCTATTGCTAAAACATAAGGAACGAGGTTCTCCATAATACTTAAAATATAAAAAGATAAAAGCCCACCCAATAGTGTGGCAAAACTCGATGCAACATTCCACATATACGCCTTAAATTTTGATAGACCTTGATGTAAAAGCACTGAAAATATGCTCATTTCTTGCGGTAAACAATGAAGTAACATTGAGAGGGCAGTAATCAAACCAAGTTTAATATCAACCAAAAATGCACTCGCAATTAATATGCCATCAACAAAGTTATGGAATAAATCACCAATGACAATAATTCCGCTACTGCCACCTGGTTTACTTTGCTTTGATTGTGTATCGCATTCAGTATGTTTGTGACAATGAGAACCATGGCAATGACGCCATATCATTAACTTTTCTAGAATAAAAAGTATCAGTATTCCAATCAATACCGTAAAACTAATATCATGGAAATTATTATTTGAAGCCTCCATTGCATGAGGAATAATTTCAAGAAATGAGGCAGCTAATAGAGTTCCAACAGCTAAACTCACTAAATTGTTTGCTAAAGCTGCATTAGCATTCTTAAAAATGATACTTGCAAGTAGGAGGCTCATTAATCCTCCAGCGAATGAAACAGCTATGATCCAGTATAGAGCCATTGTTTATCCATAAAAAAGTAATCTATTATAGTTTGAAGTTAGGTAAGATGAAATAAAATTATTCTTCCATCCATATTAATGAGGTCATCCTCTCTTTGGATGCATCTCTGCGATATGAGTAATAATTATTAGCATTTTTATAAGTGCAGAAATTCTTCGTAATGTATATTTTTTCTACACCTAAGCTAAGTAACTTAAGCTGTGCTACTTTGAGCATAGAAAGAAAATATTTCCCATTCGCTTCATTTGTAAATGCTTCAGTGGAAGCTGGGTCATTTTCCAAAAAAATATTTCTTACTTCAGCACCTACCTCAAAAAATTCTTGGCTAATATGCGGACCAATCCAAACTATAAATTTACCTTTAGCTTTAATTTTTTTTAAGGTATTTTCAATAATACTAGATGCTAGACCTCTCCAACCTGCATGAATTGCTGCAACAAAACTTCCCTCTTCATCTGTAATCAGTAAGGGCATACAGTCAGCTGTTCTTATTGAGCAGACTACTTTGTTGTGTGTTGTATATGAAGCATCAGCATCTCGGTCATCGGATGGTAACTCAATAGATATATTGCTATGTGATTGATTTAACCCTATTGCCTTTTTATTAATAAATTCAAGACCAAAATTAGTTAATGGTTTTGTTTTATTTTTCTTTAAGGGCTCCTTGCCGGAGTCAGAATTTCTTGTTGTTTGTAAAGCAAAAATATTTTTGGGGACAATCCATTCAGGCTCAAATATATTTATGTTATCGATAGTATTAAGCATTAGTTAGAAATTGAGCTTTCATGCCTTATCAG
>ENA-ORDA01001330-ORDA01001330.1-marine-metagenome-genome-assembly--contig:-NODE-1330-length-21331-cov-3.629058_pt1 | contig 21331 bp, 21 predicted proteins | sample MGYA00237778_ERZ508506 | MGnify/ENA primary metagenome ERZ508506 (study PRJEB26177, sample SAMN06267891) | marine metagenome | isolation source: Monterey Bay, California, USA | place: Pacific... | reverse complement strand
ATACTCGAGAGCCAAATTTTATTGGATATTAGTCATCAGCCTTATTCGCTGGAGCGCCCCTTTCGCGCACCCCATCATAGCGTCAGCACAGCCGGCCTTGTTGGGGGAACACGTCATGCCAACCCGGGTGAAATAAGCCTTGCACACAATGGCATTTTATTTCTCGATGAACTTCCAGAATTTTCACTGGCGACCATCGAGGCGCTCCGACAGCCCCTTGAAACCGGCGAAATACAGGTGACACGAGCAGAGCAGTCGCACGTTTATCCCGCAAAATTTCAGCTCGTGGCTGCCATGAACCCCTGCCCATGTGGATTTAAGGACTCGATCGACAACCACTGCCGCTGTTCCACAGCCGCCCTGAACCGCTATGACACAAAGCTGTCTGAACCTTTGCTGGACCGGATTGATCTCTATGTTCAGGTCAAGCGATCGAGAGTCGCTGAAATCATGGCTCCTTCAACGCAGCAGTCTACGCTGCGCGCACAAGCAAAAAGGAGGGTCGACAGCGCACGCAAGCGACAAATTGCACGCCAAGGTGTCGAGAACGCGCGGATACCGAGCGCCCAGCTTCTAGAACACTGTGCACTGTCAGAGACCACAAAGTCTTGGCTAGAAACGACGGGAGAACGTCTTAGGCTCTCAGGGAGAGGCCTTCATCGATGTCTTCGGGTGGCCCGAACAATTGCTGACCTTGCCAAGACTGAATCGGTGACAAGCGCAGAATTATGTGAGGCACTCGCGTATCGACGAAGTACCTGCAGGCAATGACCGGACGAGCCCTTGGAAGCACCTCGGTTGCACACTGACGCAGTCGAGGGCTTAGAAGCCGGTGACGTACTCAGCAAGATCTTGAATATCTTCATCGCTGAGCGCGGCCGCTTGCCCCCACATCAGTGCGCTTTGCGCACCAACTTGCTCGTTCGCACGGTAAGCGGTCAAACGACCAACAATATAATCGGTGTCTCGACCCACCAGGGCCGGACCAATACCACCGCCCCCGTTCGCACCGTGGCATGCCGCGCAACCGGCATACTTTGCCTCGCCGGGAAGCGACGCTTGAGCCATGTCGGCCCCAGCGGGTGCACCACCACAATCCTCTCCCGCCACACAGACGGTCGAAAAAGATTTAATACGGTCCGTAATCGATGCGCGCTGTTCGTCGGTTTGGGCAAATGCAGAAACAGAAAGCGCTAATATAGTGACAAGAAGGTATCGCATGGCTTTGGAAACTCGTTTGGCAGTTTTTTGAAGCGCGCAGTATACAGACTAATGTGACCGCGAAAAAACTCGGTTGTCCAAGTAGTGCAGACAACAATGTGTTTTATTGTGCAAACAGCGGCATAAATCACACACACAATGACGACAAAAGGACTGTTTCATGAAGCTTTATACCTTTGACCCGGCACCCAATCCTCAGCGCCTTAAACTCTTCATTGATTTTAAAGGCCTTGAAATAGACACCCATCAGATCAACTTTCCAGAGGGCGAACAGCGCACGGACAGCTACAAAGCGATTATTCCGACCGGGACCGTCCCCGCACTGATACTCGACAGCGGTCGTGTTCTGACGTCTGTTTTTGCCATCACACACTATTTAGAAGCAGTGAACCCCAATCAACCGCTTTTGGGCAGTAGCGCTGAAGAAAAAGCGGCGGTCCTCGACTGGAACCATCGGTTATTTAACGAGGTATTTCGAGCCACAGCAGATGTCTTGCGAAATACTAATCCAGCCTTCGTTGGCCGCGCGTTACCCGGTGTTCTCAATACTGAGCAAATACCGGCACTCGCTGAGCGTGGACAGGCACAACTACTTCACGCGCTGAACATGTTCAATCATGAGTTAGCTTCACGTCCGTTTTTAGCCGGCGAGACTTTTAGCATGGCGGATATCGATTTATTGGTCCTACTCTCGTTTGCTGGCTGGGCCGCCAAAACCAAACCCGACGAGTCGCTCACTGCATTGATTGCATGGCGCGCAAGCGCGCAGTCAGTTCTTGATGCGGCCACCAGTCCTTAATGGCAAGGACGGTCCTCGAGCCGTGCTGAGGCAGCACCTGACAATACTGGTGTTGCTCAGCATCACAGCCTGCTCCCCATCAGACGTCGGAGCAGATAAGTTTGAGAATTACCTCCAGCGCCTCAGCCGCGTCGCGGATGTAGAGGTAGACGCCATGGCAACCACGCACAGGGCCAAGATTCCGAACTTCAGTCAAAGCAGGACGAACAAGATTCCAAATGGCACGCTTTCACTGATCGATTTTTTATCGCTTAGTGGCTGTGCGCTACAGACCAATATTGCGCGGCGAAATACTTCTATGGGGCGAACCGCATCGGCCTCGCAGAAGCTCATTCTAGATCTGGAGTTTTTGCGGCTCGCACCTGCGTGCATTGAACGACTCACCCGACAGGGTGAAGCTGAGATCGCGAAGACACTGCACGACAATATTGCACTGCGCCAAACCCACCTCAAACAGCGTTTATTCACAGCGTTACTTGCCGGTCCTGAATGGCAAGACTTCTGGCGTATACCCAACAGGTTGCTGAACTATCCTGACAATGCGAGCGGCGACACAGCACAAGCCCTTTGGATTTTATCGCAACGAGTAGAGCGTTTTTTAGACAATCGTTGGACCGAAAACGATGAGGATCTTGAACCTCTGCTGGCGCAATTGCGTGTGAGCTCGGGGGGTCAACTGATCGAGGCCGCAAGACTGCAAACGGAGGCACTCACCCGGGGCAGTGCGATAATGGCCATAGCAGCCACACGCGGGGCCTACTGTCATCGCGGTGCGATAACCGATGTCGGCACGGTGACCAAAACCGTCATCGCAAAATATTTTGCTGGCGATGTCCAAGCCTGGTCAGCACGCGTTTCTCAAAGACACTATGAAATTCAGACACCACTGCTGGCACTTGAGACTCGCCTCAAGGACGTGCTGCCTCACGAGTATGTGGTGTGGAGGCAGCATCGCGAAGAACTTTTAGAACAACTCTACGCGGCCCCTAGAGAGCACGTGCTGAGCGCTCAAGCGCTGCTCGATGGCTGTTAAGTACCCAAAAAGAGGTGTCAATGACCCGCCTCGGCTCTGGTATATTGAGAGCACCCACGACAACACCCGTCTTCTGAGAGTCCCATGATCAAGCTTATTACTTCCCCGCTTCAACCCAGCTTGTGTAACGCGTCAGAGCGACACGCAAAGCCATTAAGGGTGGGGCTTTTCCAGATGAGATGGAACAGCGATCCAAAGGCCCATGTCGCAAGACTTCACGAAGGTGTTGCCACGTGCGCACACGCGGGTGCCGAGCTTGTGTTCCTACCCGAGCTGACCTTAAATCGTTATCCGGCTGACAAACGCCCGCAGGCTGACAAAGACCGTCAACCAGAGCGCCTCGAAGACGGTCCTACCGTCACATTTGCACAGGAAGCCGCTCGCGCTAACGACGTCTTCGTGCAAGTCTCGCTGTACGAGCAAGCGGACCGGGACGACGGTTTGGGTTACAACACCGCAGTTCTTGTGGGGCCCACTGGCAAGATTGTTGCCCGCACACGCAAGCTGCATATTCCGGTGACTGAAGGCTACTTTGAAGACTGCTATTTTGCGCAAGGTCCTAACGAGACCCCTTACCCAGTCCACAGTGTTGTGACCGACAACGCTGATGTGCAGCTGGGTTTGCCAACCTGTTGGGACGAGTGGTTTCCCGAAGTTGCGCGCAGCTATGGTCTCGGAGGGGCAGATCTCCTTTGCTACCCCACGGCAATCGGCTCTGAGCCTGATCACCCAGGCTTCAACACCCGAAGTCTCTGGCAGTCTGTGATCGTGGGTCATGCGATCGCAAATGGATTATTTATCGCCGTGCCAAATCGTACCGGTATTGAAGGCCTCATTCGCTTCTACGGCGGCAGCTTTATAGCTGATCCTTTCGGCCGAATCTTGGTCGAAGCACCCGAGGACGAAGAAGCAGCGCTGGTGAGTGAAATTGATCTCAGCCAGCGACAAGATTGGCTTCAGCTCTTCCCATTTTTTGCGACGCGTCGCCCCGACACCTACGGGCAACTCACCGAACCCGTCATCAATCCGCGTACGTCTGACGGACGCGGCGCAACAGGCCCCATACCCGGCCTGTCTGGCGCTTAACGCCATGAGTCACTGGAGTATGCCGCCAGAGTGGGCGCCTCATGAAGCGACTTGGATGGGCTTCCCTACCGGCGCTTATGAGACTGCGGGGGTGAGCGATGACGACGTATTCGACGCATGGGCAGCTGTTGCTAACACCATCTCCGAGCACGAGCCCGTCCACATGCTCTGTCACCCAGATCAGCTGAGCATTGCTCGAAAGAAAATTGCAAGTGCCGTCACAATCCACGCGCTTGAGATTGACGATGCCTGGCTGCGAGATTCCGGCCCCACCTTCGTCGTCAATAACGGCAGACTAGGTGGCGTTGATTGGGTGTTTAACGGCTGGGGGGATCACACCGCCTTCGACTGGAGCCGCGATGCCAAAATTGCGTCAGAGATCCTAAGAATGACAGGAGCGGAGCGACGGCCATCGACTTTAGTCAATGAAGGCGGTGGTATTGCTGTTAATGGTGGAGGTGACGTGCTGCTGACTGAGACAGTGCAACTCGATCCCGGACGCAACCCCACAGCGAGTAAGACATCGGTCGAACAAGAAGTTCATGGTCAGCTGGGTACCGAGCGAGCCGTGTGGTTCGAGCGAGGTCTCTGGCGTGACTACCAAAACCATGGCACTCGCGGCCACGTCGATATTGTCGCCGCGTTTGTACCGGATGGTTCGGTGCTGTTGCATCGCCAGTTTGACACCAGCCACCCCGACAGCACGCTTTGGCCACGGCATTGCCAAGCACTGGAACAAGCAGGTTTCAAAGTGCGCGCACTGCCAGCCCCTCGGGTAGCGCGCGATAACGTCGACTGGGTGGACTACAGCTACGTCAATCACTACGTGGGGAATGGTTTTGTCCTACTACCCGCCTTTCGTGACCGTACCGACGAGCACGCGCTCGAAATTTTGAAAGATTTGTACCCTGACCGTCAGGTCACTAATTTGGATGCACGGGTTTTATTTGCCATGGGAGGAGGGATACACTGTATCACTCAGCAGCAACCCTTGGTCGTGTAGCGACCAACGACCTTCAAGTCACTAGCTAATTACGGAACAATCGATGTTTACATACTTAAAGCCCGGTATTCGCGAGCGTCTTGCCCAAGAAGAAAAACTCTTTAGGGTCGACTCTGACGGGATTCGGCTTCCTATTGACGGCAGTACCTCAGCGTCTTCAGAGCAGCGCCTTGTCAACCTACTCGGCCCCATACCGTTGCCGCTGGCGAGGGGAGAGGAACACCCAGAGGCTAAGTGGTACGCCACTGTGCGTGCGACAGAGTTGGCTGAAGTAGAGAACCTAGCGTCAAACTTACGGGAACAAGGCGGCCAGCATTTATTTGCTCACCTTGCCTCGAGTATGGCCGTCAACAGCGTTCTTGAAATTGGCCCCGCCGCGACGTCTGAGTCGCCGCTGGTTCGCGTACATTCGTCTTGTCTAACGGGCGACGTATTTGGCTCACAACGCTGCGAATGTGGCCCGCAGTACGAGGCGGCGATCGATCGTATCGCGCAAGACCCAAACGGCGGGTACCTCATTTACATGGCCGGTCACGAGGGTCGAGGCATTGGCCTTTGGGCAAAGGCCGCCACATACCTCCTACAAGATGCGGGTGAGGATACCTATCAAGCCAATCGATCGCTTGGTCTACCCGACGACTGTCGCGACTTCAGTGACGCCGCGTCTCTGCTCAAATATTTTGGTCGCGGTCGACCCATTCGACTGCTCACCAACAACCCCAAAAAAATGAATGACCTCACTGAACTGGGTGTTCAGAATCTGACCCGCGAAAAACACGTGTCGGGCGTGAATGACTGCAACAGACGCTATTTAGAAGCGAAGCGTAACTGGGGCCATGGTCTCGATAAGGACGATATTAGTTAAGCCACTCTGGAAGCGGCTGACTCCCTAGCGAAATCTCCATTGTATTGTCAGCGGCGACTTGACTCGGTCGGCCCACCATTTCGTCGTAGGCGCTTCGCTGCCGCAAAACCGATTCAACCTGACCAAACTGCTTGATTTGACGCTGCATCGACAGCAGGTTCGTCGTTTTCAGGGGCTTCCCCGTGTTGTCCGCAATGAGGTGTTCTACGCCGTCCACTTGCACGAACGCGATGTACAAACTCAAGTCCACTGACTCAATTATAAATCGATCAATGGCTGATTTTTGCCGTATTTCTTTGAGCTTAAGCTTCACGAGGGCTACCTGTTTCGTCTTTAGGATAGGTTCGCAAAGGTATACGCCCACTCAGTTCGCATGGTTTTCACGCCGCCACTTCACGATGACAGGCTCGAGAATATCGAGCCCTTTGTAATGCCTTAAATCATCAGGCGCCGCGTCAACCGCCGCCCAAAGGGACTCCAACGCACCATCACACTGCTTCAAAGCAACCAGAGGGCAAATGTGCACGCGTATGGTAAATGCAATTGCACCGGTGATCGGCAGTCGTCGCAGTGACTGTCGTTCAGCGCGGTACCACAGGGCATCTGACGACGCGGTCAGAGTCCATTCGTCCCGCGACAAGTACTGCGGGTGCGGCATCAGTGACCAATTAAAACGTTGTGCGAAGTGATCGAGCGGTAATCTCGAAAAGAAACGATCAATTTGAGGACCCATGTCGGCATTAAGGCGTGGAATCGGGCCGTGAACCTCGGCCATCGTTTTCCCTAATTTGTCTTCCAGACGCCAATCACTTGGACTGCACAGCGAGGCCGCCATTAACCGGTAAATGCCTTGCGCATCCGACTGCATGATCACCAAGTCATCAGCAACCTCAAGTGAGGCCCGCCATAACGCGTCGTCGTCCGACGCAGAACAACCCATCCCAAGATAGGTCGTCACCGCATTGGCCAACTCACAGGCCGCTTCCATGCCCTGAGGGAGCACCGCATAAACGCGATCACAATAGTGTTTGCGCACCTGCCGCTTGTAGTCAGCCCAGCCGGTTGCGCCCACACGATCAACCCAAGGCCCTCCCATTGCACTGAGTCCCATCGACACAATTCGGGGGTCCTCACAGGTCGGCAGGAAAACAGGACTTGCTTCTACCCGTGCAAAAGATGGACGCTTGTGGGGGAACAGGTCGTCTTGAGGAATCATGCGCGCATGATGCCAGAGCTTGCTAACGTCACCATTACGTCAAGAGAAAAAACTCTGGACGAACTCCCAACATACAGCGGTGTCTACCGTTTCTTTTCTGACGAGTCGACACTTCTTTATGTGGGCAAAAGCGTCGACATTCGCGCACGAGTCAATTCCCACTTTCAGGAAGGCCGCAAAGCAGGCCGCCACCAGCGCATTATGTCTCAAGTCACACGCATTGAAACTCAGCCCACCGCAGGCGAAATTGGCGCGTTGCTGATCGAAAATGCAGCCATTAAAGCCGAAACACCACTTTATAATCGTCGTCAGCGTCAGGTCCGAAAGCTTTGGACGGTGCACCTTCAGCGGTCAAACGATAACTTCCTGCAGCCCCTAGCCGCCGACTTTTCACCCTGGGGTGAACGTGCGAAAGACAGCTACGGTCTATTTCACAATCGTCGTCACGTCGACAACACGATTCGACGGCACGCCAAAGATCAGGGTTTGTGCCTAAGAATGCTGGGTTTAGACAGCGGCAAAGGGCCCTGCTTTCAATATCAGCTCAAGCGCTGTGACGGTGCCTGTGCTGGCGTCGAAAGTGCCGAGGAACATAATGAACGTCTGCTGTCGGTGCTCGATGGTGATCGCATTGCGGCATGGCCCTTCGCAGGGCCGTTGTTCCTTGTCGAGCGTAATATTAGACCCCTACCCCAACAGCCCAGTGAACAATTCCACCTGGTGAATCACTGGTCTTGGCTTGGCTGTTTTTCCAATCCCACCGTGGGACAGGAGATCTCGAAAGACAGCAACCAGACGGTATTTGATCGTGACGCCTACCGAATGCTGATCAGCGCACTGAGAAAAGGGAAACTTGAGTTGCTCGATGCGACGTCGCTGCAATCGGTGGACAATCCGATGCTCGGCCGTGACGTTACCTGATGGCCATTAACGTCGTTTGGTTCAAACGCGATCTTCGCCTGTCAGACCATGCCGCGCTAGAGCTTGCGAGCCGCCTGCCAGAAAAGTGCCTACTGCTCTATATTCTCGAACCGGTGTTGTTAAGCAATAGTCACTACCGTGGACGTCATTGGCAGTTCATTGCGCAGTCCCTGCGCGATTTAGAACAAGTCCTTAATGCGTCCGGCCGCGAATTAGCAGTGCTTGAGGGAAATGCCGTAGCGCTTCTAAATGAGCTCGATGAGCGACTCGGTATTGTCAATCTTCTGTCCTACGAGGAGACTGGGCTAGACGTGACATTCCAGCGCGACGTCGACGTCGCCAAACTTTGCGAGAGTAAAGGTATCGTATGGCGTCAATTCCAAACCAATGGTATCGAACGCGGTCGACACAACAGAACAGGCTGGAATCGATCATGGCACCGCGTCATGACCAGCCCCTGTCATACGGTCCCCGTCACTCGATTAAACACGGTGAGCGTGTCTTCAGAGCCGGTGTTTACAGCATTTCGCTCTACAAAATACCAAACATGGTTAACCGCGCGAAGCGACCTTCAACAGGGTGGCCAAACCCAAGCGCATCAGGTCTTAAATAGCTTTCTGAGCGAACGCGGATGGGGTTATCAGAAATTTATCTCCAAGCCCGAAAACAGTCGAGTGCACTGCTCGCGACTGTCTCCCTATTTGGCGTGGGGAAATCTCAGTATGCGCCAGGCCTATCAGGCGTTGCAGCAACAAGAAAAAAGGCAGGGCTGGTCTCGCGCCATGAATGCCTTTGAGTCTCGTTTGCACTGGCACTGCCATTTCATTCAGAAATTTGAAATGGAATGTCGAATGGAATTTGAAGATATTAATCGCGGCTATGCTGAGCAACCTCGAGGTCACGATGAGCACCTCGTTGAGGCTTGGAAAGCCGGCATGACCGGTTTTCCATTGATCGATGCAACCATGCGCGCCCTCAAAGCAACGGGCTACGCCAACTTTCGCTCTCGGGCAATGCTGGTCAGTTTCCTCACACATCATCTGTGGCAAGACTGGCGCATGGGGGTCACCCATCTCGGCTCACTATTTCTCGACTTTGAACCCGGTATTCATTACCCGCAAATGCAGATGCAGGCTGGCGTCACAGGTATCAATACTATCCGCATCTACAACCCTGTTAAGCAGTCGCTGGACCACGATCCGGACGGTTTTTTCATCCGAAAATGGGTTCCTGAGCTCAAAGAGCTACCAACACCGTTGGTCCACCAACCCTGGCTTATGTCGCCTATTGAGCGAATGCTGCAGCCCATCGACTACCCCGAACCCATTGTCGATCTGAAATCGTCGTACCAGCGCGCGCGCGACACCTTGTGGGGGTTAAAGTCAGACCCCATGGTGAGGCGAGAAAGAGAGCGTATACTTCAGCGACACGTCGAGAGGCGCTATCAAAAACGCTTCGAGGAATCGAGAGCAGACTGAATTGACAGGCGAATACGGGAGATCGAATGCGCGCGTTCCTGATAGCCGTTGGATTAGCAGCGACTGTGCTCGTTGCAGACGCCACTTGGTTCAGCGCTCAACTGACCACCCAGAGAGCACTTGAGACCGTGACGACCCAACTCAGCGACCTGGGGTTTAAGGCGTCGTTTCACGAGGAGTCCTCACTTGGTATTTTTCCGGATGCGTTTATCGACATTGAAGGGATTTCGATCGTCATCCCTGAGGCCGATGAAGCGCCCAAGCAGACGCGTGCTATGGCGTGCCTGCGCTTCGAACTGTCTTGTCTTGCTTTGGTTGAATGGCCCATCCGGTGTGCAGGTATGACGGACTCCGGCAGCCCTCGATCGTGGTATGCGGTCGATATGTCGACCATTTTGCAACAAGGCTTTAGAAGTCGCTTGAACGACACGCTTAATCTTGAGGATCCCACGAACCTAATACAGTCGCTGCTCAAGCGAATAAGGTAATCATGCAGACACCGCACTGGCTACATTCCTACCAAGAACTCGGAAACGTCTACACCAATCGGGCGAGCCCTGAGCCTGCAAGCGCGCCCAAGTGGATGGCGTGGAACGAGGCACTCGCGTCCGCGATCAAGTGGCCTGCACCGTGGCGGCAAACTCAAGCCGCACTCAGCGCCTTTGCCGGACAAGGTGAACTCAGTGGGTCAAGACCCTCGGCCTCGGTCTACGCGGGACATCAGTTTGGGCAGTACAACCCGCAACTGGGTGACGGCAGAGCGATTTTACTGGGCGAGTGGCCCGTCAGTGAGGTCGAGCGTGTCGATATTCAGCTCAAAGGCGCCGGACAAACGCCCTACTCACGCGGTGGCGACGGTAAGTCTCCTGTGGGGCCTGTGGTACGCGAATACCTTGTGTCAGAGGCGATGCATCACCTGGGTGTCCCGACGACGCGCGCACTGGCTGCCATCTCCACAGGCGATCCCGTGTACCGGTCCTACCAAGAGCCGGGGGCCGTCCTGGTCCGAGTGGCCAAAAGCCACCTGCGATTTGGCAGTATTCAATATTTCGCGATGACGAAGGACGGAGAGGGCTTAGCAGAACTTGTGAGCTACGCAGCGGATCGTCATTTCGCTGACAGTGTCTTGGCTAAGAACGCGCAGACTGTGGAAGCTAAAGCTGAAATTTTACTCGAAGAAACGGTCAAACGAATCGCCACACTCATCGCGCAATGGCAGAGCCTTGGATTCGTTCACGGCGTCATGAATACGGACAACATGCTGCTCTCCGGCGAAACTATTGACTATGGACCCTGCGCGTTTATTGACACCTTCAAGGCCGATGCCAAGTTCAGTGCCATAGACACTCAAGGGCGTTACCGACTCTCCAATCAGCCCGGCATTGCGCATTGGAATACGAGCGTCCTCGCGTCGTGCCTCCTCAAAGTACTTAATACAAAAGAAGAGGCTGCGGTGGCCTACGCGCAGACTGTTGTTGACGAATTTCCAAGCTGGTACACAACCGCTTATAAATCTCAGATCGCCGCCAAACTGGGACTCGACGCGTTTCGTCCTGATGACACTCAATTGCACGATCAGTTTTTAACCGTGCTGGAACGCGACGCGCTGGACCATACCCTGGCCTATCGCTGGCTTGTTCATGAGGCGTTACAGGATAGTGGGCATACGCCCATTGGTGAGTTATTCACGCCCAGTGACGGTCTGCGCTCGTGGGTCAAAGACTGGCAGTTGCGACGCGCTGACAACAACGTAGAAAACTCAGAGACTGCAGGCAAGATGCAGCATGCAAACCCTGTCGTCATTCCACGCAACCACCAGGTTGCCGAAGCGATTGCACGCGCCGAAACTGGCGACTACGGCTATTTGCAGTCGGCCTTTGAGCGATGGAAGCAACCCTATGAGTGGCAGGATCAAGACAGTAATTGGGCGGCCACACCCGAACCTTCAGAGCGCGTTCACCAAACGTTCTGCGGCACTTAATAACGCGAGCCCTGTAGAGTTTTCGTGGCTCAACCGCGCGGGGGCCTTTATAATTGTGCGTCGAAAATTTGGAGAGTCGGGTGAAAACAGCGTTTCTTGGGAAAACAGTCAGCGGTCCCTTTACCATTCCGTCTGGAATCGTGTCGACCGCGCCCAGCATCATTCAACGAATAATAGATGAGCTCCCCGAAGTTGGCGTGATTACAACAAAGAGTGTTGGCCCCGTGCCGCGAACAGGTAATCGCGAGCCAGTTTACAGCCAGTACGCTCCAGGCTGCTTTGTAAATGCAATAGGACTGACCAACCCAGGTGCTGAAGAGGCTCGCAAAGGTTTTGAATCACTCTCCATTCCAGAGGACCGATTCTTACTCGTCTCTATTTTTGGCGGCAGCATAGAAGAGTTTGTGTCCGTGGCAAAAATCCTGGCGCCTGTGGCCGACGGATTGGAACTCAACCTATCCTGCCCTCACGCCCAAGGTTATGGCATGGCGATGGGGCAAGATCCTGAAATGGTCGCGGCCATTGTGAGCGCCGTCAAAGCAGCGGTGGACGTCCCTGTCATTCCAAAACTAACGCCTAACGTCGACCGTATCGAGGACATAGGGCGCGCCGCGCTACAGGCCGGTGCCGATGGCCTATGTGCCATTAATACCGTAGGGCCCGGCTACACAGAGAGTCACGGCCATCCGATTCTCAGCAACGGAATGGGCGGGATGTCCGGTGGTGGTGTCCTACCGACGGCACTCAAGTGCATTCGTGCTCTCAAAACGATCACTGACAAACCCATTATCGGCTGTGGCGGTTTGTCTACCGCCGATGATTGTCGCGCGGCAATCAGTGCCGGCGCATCAATTATAGGCGTTGGATCGGCGCTGAGCGGCATGGATACGAAGGGTATGAACGCCTTCTTCCGCCAGCTCCAAACAGATCTTGAGACAGGCGGTAATAAAGCAAAAGCCGAGCTAAGCCTCGACTTAGACATGAACTTTAGTGCGTTCAAAGTAGTGACTAACGAGCCCGTTTGCGACGACATCACGGTTGTCACTCTAAATGGCAACATCAATATTCAACCGGGCGAGTACGTTTTTGTTTGGATTCCAGGTGTGGGTGAAAAGCCGTTTTCCTGCCTCACCGATGCGCCACTTCGACTCGCTGTCATCGATGTTGGACAGTTCACTCACGCGTGTTACGCGCTTGAGCCCGGAGACGACGTCTATATTCGCGGGCCGCACGGCGCACCCGTGCTTCCAAAGGATGACGCCCACGTTGTCTGTGTGGCAGGAGGAACGGGACTCGCCGCGGTCTACCAACTCGCCCGTGACTTTGGTTCGCAGGAGAAACCCGCGCAGATTTTTGCCGGTGCACGCAGTGCAGATCGCCTCTACTTTATTGACGAGTGCCGCGCGATTGCAGATGTGCATATCGCAACTGATGACGGCAGTGCTGGGTTTAACGGTCGGGTTACGGACGCGCTGCGATCGTATCTTGAAACCCTCGACGCTGAGACACTGGCTCGAACAGAGTTCTATAACTGCGGACCTGAACCCATGATCCACGCGGCCGAGGCGGTGCAGCGAGACTTTGTTGAGCCGGCAAAAATGTTCAGTGCGATCGACTACACCACAAAGTGTGGTGTGGGTATTTGTGGCGCCTGCGCCTCACCCGATGGGCGACGAATCTGTGTCGACGGACCCTTTATTACGACCCAATAAACTCATACACCAATAAGAGAGAGAACAATGGGAGCTAAACTTGTCGTTATTTCAATCGCGGTGACACTGACCGTATTGGCAGTCGCGTGGTTCGGTGATCAAACTGGAGCCACGCTTAATGGCTTACCCCTCATGGCGGCCATGGCGCTGGGGGTATTTGCGGTCCAGTGGGTCGGTCTGATCCATGCGCGCTTGTTCGAAACCGAGCACTACTTTGACCTTGTTGGCAGTCTAACGTACGTCACCGTCACGATTTTCGCGATTCAACAGGCTGTAGACTTTGGGCTGCGCCAGCAACTCATTGCGGGCGCAGTCGTGATCTGGGCAGTGCGGCTTGGACCGTTCCTGTTTATGCGCATAAAAAAAGCGGGCGAAGATCAGCGCTTCCGAAAAATCAAACTGTCGACACCGCGTTTCCTACTCACTTGGACGCTTCAAGGCACCTGGGTATTTATCACCGCAGGCGCTGCGCTCGCCGCCGTTATGACGCCAAATTCTAGCCCGCTCGAGCCCCTGTTTTTTGTCGGGGCCGCCCTTTGGGTGTCTGGGTTCGCCATTGAAGTGGTGGCCGACCGTCAAAAAAGCACGTTTAAAGCGAACCCCGACAACGAGGGTAAATTTATCAATACGGGTATTTGGGCCCGCTCACAGCACCCGAACTACTTTGGTGAAATCGTACTTTGGGCCGGTGTTGCCATCATGGCATTGCCCTCGCTATCGGGCAGTGCACTGACCTTCTTAATCTCGCCGATATTCGTTGCGCTACTACTAACACGGATCAGTGGCGTACCGCTTTTGCGCAAAACTGCGGCAGCTCGCTGGGGTGATGACCCCGACTATCAGGCCCATCTTAAAAATACGCCGGTACTGATCCCACGACTATTTTAAGGTCGTTGGGACAGCCACAAAAAAGCCGGCATTCGCCGGCTTTTTCATTTCTCGTACCCACTCGCTAACTATAGGACGCTTTAAGGCCCTCCAAGCAGGCGTGGAATCCGTCCATTGTTGACCTCACCACTTCGACAGCACTTCGTGACTCATTAATGCGACCCATCACCTGCCCCGTCAGTGGTATAGCGGCCTCTAAGTCACCACCAAAATACAAGTCCAAGATATTGGCCATATGCTCAAACGGCTGAAATTGTCCCAATAGCTCGAGCTCCCCAGTTCGCTCAGTGCGCATGGCTCGCAGGGCCGGGCGACCCTGCTGATTTAAAAACACAGTATCGGTCTCCTTGCCATCATAAATCGCTTGCTTCCAATTCTGATGGACTGGTGAATCGGTACAGCTGAGCATCGCTGTTCCCAACTGCACGCCCTCTGCACCCATTGCAAAGGCAGCAGCCATCGTTGGACCGTCACAAATACCACCGGCGGCGATGATGGGCACATCACATCGTTCGCGAATGAGGGGCAGTAAGACCATCGTTGATACAGGACGCGGATTTTTGAACCCGCCACCTTCACCCCCTTCAACAACCAAACCGTCAACACCCGCATCGAGCGCTTTAAGTGCCATATCGAGCGTTGGTACGACGTGAAACACTTTAATCCCGGCCGCCTGAAAGTCTCTGGTACAAAGGTCAGGACTCCCCGAGGACGTGGTCACGAACTTGAGTCCTTGCTCAATGACGAAATCAATCACGTTGGTGCCTTTCACAAACGCCAACGCCACGTTCATTCCAAAGGGCTTATCGGTGAGCTCATGCATCTTGGCCACCTCACCCTTAATCGCGTCGAACTCACCTGATGAGGTCTCTATAATCCCCATGGCGCCAGAGTTAGAAACGGCCGAGGCGAGTCGGGCACGTGCGATCCAACCCATAGGCGCCTGAAATATCGGATAATCAACACCGGTCATCGCCGTAATGCGATTTTTAATAGGCTTTGGCTTCACATGGACCTCTTATTCTGAAAATTTGCCGAGTCAACATACCGGACACGTAGTCGCGGTCAAGCAAATAGCGATAAGCTGTCACAGTTGCACCTGATAATCGCCATCGTCCGGTTTAGGAAGTCCACAATGAATGTTCAACGCATCGCCACTTTAGGTTTGATTTTATTGCTTACTCACTCGGCGCTTGCCGCCGACGCACGCGAGCTTCGATTTCCCGACCTTAAGGATGGACGTCTCGTACTGTCCGTCGATACTCACACGCACAGCGTATTCTCAGATGGCCATGTTTGGCCCACCGTGCGGGTTTGGGAAGCCAACAAAGACCGGCTCGATGGAATGGCGATTACGGAGCACCTCGAGTACCAACCCTATCGCAAAGACATTCCGCATCCAGACCGAAACCGTGCATTTGAGCTGGCAGCTAAAGAAAACAAAAAAGGGCGCGAGCGCACAGACCTCTTGCTCATACCAGGCGCTGAAATCACTCGGAAATACTCACCCGGCCACGTGAATGCCATATTTATTAACGACGCCAACCCACTATTGACCACCAAAAATCGACGCGAAGAGACCTACGAAAACGCGCGTGAGGCGCTGCGCGAGGCAAAGGCTCAGCAAGCCTTCATGATCTGGAATCACCCCGCTTGGCAGAACGACTTCCCTGACGGCGTCATTAAAATCTCTAAAGACCAGCAGGCGTTATTTGACGAAGGTCTCATCCACGGCATCGAAGTCGCCAACGGCGAGTACTTCAACGACTCGTCGCTTCAGGTGGCGCTTGATCACGACCTCACAATCATCGGTGCATCCGACATCCACGGTTTGATTGATTATGACTATGACATTAGCAAGGGAACTCACCGGACGGTCACACTGGTCTTCGCTGAGGAACGCAGCGTCAAAGGAATTGCTCAAGCGCTGTTCCAGAAACACACCGTGGCCCTTTACGACCGCCAGTTTATCGGCCGTGACGCCGAGCTTGGCGCACTGTTTAACAGCTTCGTCAGTTTTGAGCGCCTCCCGTCGCGACGCAAGGACAGACAACAAACGACTGTGCGTATTAGCAACACAGGTCCCATTGCCATTGAACTGAAGGTGGCGGGGAACGTCAGTCTGAACAAGTCTGTGGGCTACATCACTGTTCCCGCTACCGGCTCCGCAATAATCACAGTCCTCGATCGCGCCGCAAACGACCCGATCGACCTGGAGCTCGTTTGGGTGAACAGCTGGAAAGCACCAAAAACGCACGCGTCTGTACAAATTAGTCTTTAGCACTTTCTCAACTGGAGAGGCTGTGTCCTAGTCGTTATCTACACCCATCATTTGCTGAGTAATGGATCGGGTGTACGTTGCTAAACGTTACACCCCAGGGGCGCGAGCGCACGTGCGCTCGCTCAAAAGCAAGCAGTGGTCAGGCTTTGTTCTCAAGCCACCACTCCATTTCCTCGATGTGATCCTTTCCAAAGAACTGCTCGTCACCCACAAAGAACGCAGGGATACCAAAGACACCGCGATCAACCGCATATTGCGTATTCGCCATGAGCTGTGCCTTGACGTCGGGATCTTGAGTGGATTCCAGCAACGCCTGACCATCGAACCCGGCATCGTTGAATGCCTTAACAAATACGTCGGGGTCATCCATTTTTAGACCACTCTCCCACATCATCTTCACGCCAGCTTCAACGTAAGCGTCGAGCGAGTGGTCTTTGCCGTAGGCCACGCAGGCGCGCATGAGCAAGAGCGTATTCACGGGAAAGTGTGGATTCATGGCGAATTGGGTCAGCCCATGGCGCTCGCAATAGCGCTCGATCTCGCGCATGAACATGGCGTTCTTACCGGAGACACCGGCAAAATTCATCATGGGTGGCTGGTTGTTGGTCGATTTAAAAATACCGCCCAGCAGACAAGGAATAATCTTGAGTTCCGCACCGGTGCGCGCAGCCACCGCTTTCACCGTAAAGTAAGAGAGGTAAGCATTGGGACTGGCAAAATCAAAAACAAACTCGATGGACTTACTCATGGGACGACCTCCGGCAATGATCCAAACGGTCGCCTAGTAGGCCAATAATTAAAGAAGCTGTCTAGCGTGCATCGGTAAATACCACGCGGGTCCGTTATGACGATACGAAGACGAGCACGACCAGTGCAAAAAGCTGCACGATGTTAATGGCAACGGACAGCTTATGACGTCGATCAAACGCCTCGCTTGCCTTGACGTCTCCTGCAAGCTGCGCGTCGCGCGCTGCGTTGATGCGCGGCAACAAACCTTGACGGACCCACAACGTGGACAAACCGACACCCAGGCAGACCAGTGCTGCAACACTCACGACAGCACCCTCGCTCAGTTGGTACATGACACTCGCAGCAAGGCTCAAGACGATCATGAAGACGTAGTAGCGTGGGAACATTGCACGCAAAAACATCCCTGCCTGTGCTTCAGGTAGGGACATGAATACCACTGGCGCGACGACACTGGGAAAAAACACCATACCACCCAGCAATACGAGCACTAGAGATTGCGCAAGATCAAACATGGTCTTCCTTTATCGCTTGTATTGTGTGGGGCAATAGCCGCGACCGACGTCAAAGCCCCGTAACTTTCGGTGTTTAGTCACTCGACCCGTTACGCGTTTCCGCCAGAGTCGAAACGAGCTGGGCTTCATGTGACGACGCATAAGCTTAATGGTCTCTGACTCACAAAGACCGAACGTGGTCTCAATGACCTCGAACGGCGTGCGGTCTTCCCACGCCATTTCTACGACACGTGAGACTTCGGATTCAGTCAATAGGGGTTTCATCGCTACCATTGTGACACTATAAAACGCTACGCTGGTCTAAATGACAGGCGTCGAGGGTCTGTTCGACTTGTTCGACCTAGACTGAGGCAAGACCCCGCTACCGAGTTCAAGAAAAAGAGGGTTACTCCGCGGTAACCAGTTGACAGTCGCGCCACCCTCGAAGCGCATTCACCACCCACCACGCCTCCACTTGAGCCGTCTCCTCCACGGCCAAAGATCGCACTTCAACCTGACCCTCACGCACCAAGCACTCCCTGAAAACCCCAGGGAGCAGACCATCTTGGACGGGCGGTGTATAAAGTTTGCCGTCGAATTGATAAACCACGTTGGCAATCGAGCTTTCGGTCACGTTTCCCTGTTCATTAAACAATAGGGGCGCACAGTTCGTGCCTACCTCACTATCGGCACGTGCATAGGCCGCTCTATGGCTGGTCTTGTGACTTAAAAACGGATCTGCTGAGCTTATAGGCGTCGTAACCAGCTTTAACTGCACCGGTGTAGCGGGTGGGTCGTTCACTGGAAGCGGCGCAAACGCGTGACTCAAGACCCCGTTTCGATCGAGGGTAAGCTTTAATCTTGCACCCTGTGACCGATCAATTTCAGAGAGAACTTGTGTCAGATAATGCTCAGCGGAAGCCCGGTTAAAGATAAAGTTCCAATACCGTGCGGATTCTTCCAGTCGATCTAGGTGCGTCGGCAATCGCAAAACACCCTGATCGGTCACTTTCATGGTTTCAAATAAATGAAAGTCAGGGCTGGGCTGACTTAAAATTCGCGCCTTAGCGTCCAACTCATGAAACTCATCAGTCGGAACCGAATCCCAAATAATCCCACACCCCACGCCAAATTTTGTGTGATCGAACTCTTTTTGCCACCAAGCGGTGCGAATAGCGACATTAAAGACGGCGTCACCGCAAGGGCTGACATGGCCAATGGCACCGGTATAAATTTCCCGAGGGGCGTCCTCAAGCTGCGTTATTAACTTCATTGCCGCGTGCTTCGGCGCACCGGTAATTGATGCAGCCGGAAACAGTGCTGTGAATATTTCGGTGAGGGTGGGTGTCGCTTTACTGACAACCGTTGAGGTCATTTGCCAAACGCTGGGGTAGCGCTCGACCGTAAATAGTGAGGGGACGTTCACGCTCGCATTGTCCGACAATCGGGCCATATCGTTTCGAACCATGTCGGTGATCATGACATTTTCAGCACGATTCTTTGCCGAAGCGTGAAGCCAAGACGCAACCTCTGCATCCTTCGTATTGTTAACACCTCTTTTGACCGTCCCTTTCATGGGCTTACTGACAACCTGACCATCTATACGACTGAAAAACAGCTCAGGCGAGGCCGACACCACAGAAAATTCATCGCCCTCTAAAAATGCCGCATAGGGCATGTCTTGTGCGAGTCGAAGAAAATCGCTGAAGTCGATTCGACTGGCGCTTGCCAGCCGCGAGGTGAGGTTAATCTGATAAACCTCACCCGCGGCAATGTGTTCACGAATTTTTTCCACCTTCGTTTCGAACGAGATTTGTGACTCCGAAAGCACCCATTCGTGGCCATCATCGGGAGACCCGTCGTCAACTGAACGTTCTGCAAGATCCGTTAACTGACTCGCATCTGACACAGACTCAACACGCGCAAAGAGGCCAAAAGCCACTAACGGTAAATCGATACTCTGTCGCTCAAACTTAGGATCAAATGCGTGACCGGCCTCGTAGGACACGTAACCCACAGCGTGTAATCCACCTTCGCGGGCGTCTCGCTCAACCTCGTCAATAACACGGACAACGTCCTCGTGCCGAGTCGCATGCTTGAAGTCACGGCAGTCCGTAAATCGGAGCCATGCCTGATTTTTGGGGTCTCGAACAACAGCGAAATCAAACATAAGAAACGGCGTCAGGTTTGGACTGTATTTATGAGGGCAGAGTATATCGCTGTTGGCCCAATACTGAACCCAAACTCGCACTTTGGCAGAATCGGGAGTGAGGTCCCTTCAACTTTTGTGGCGCCAACGATCAGGGCAGTAACTAGGACCCGTTGTGCGCGAATATTCCGCCCATCTGCAATTAGGGCAGTTGGGCAGAATACGATGAGGATACGCTGAAGTGGTGACCGCTCTTGAGCGGTGTAGTAGGTTGGCTGTGGGGGAATGATCCGCCAAAGTAAATCAGAACGAGGATTTGAATTATGAAGATCAAAGTTATTGCAGCACCGGTTATCGCAGCACTTCTTTGGGCACCTATTTCAGTGGCCGAAATCTGGAAAGACTACGAGCTGAGTAAAGAAGTAACAGAACTGACCGTTGTGCAAGTGAAGCCAAATTATGTCGACACGTATCTGACGCGTCTCGAGTCTACGTGGATCTCGTCCATGGAAATTCAAAAAGAGATGGGCTACGTCCTCGACTATAACGTGTGGGTTGCACCTGTCGCCGCTCAGCCTAACGTCTTCCTCACTGTCACTTACCCAAACATGGGTGCAATGGCCGGCTCCAAAGAGCGCTATGACGCCGTTAACAAGGCAATGGCAGAGCAATACAACGCTGACGAAGATGAGCAAGAAGAGACGGCACGGGGTTATGAGGACTACCGGGAAATGGTCGATTACGTAATTTTAAACCGCGTTAGTTATAAGTAGTCGATCGGCTGGTTCATCGGAAAAGCGGCTCGTGCCGCTTTTTTTATTGCTACAAAAACACCGAGTTGATCTAATCATTGGCTAGAAGCTCAAAAATAGTAGGAAAAGAACCGTGAAGTTAAACCTCCTCGAAAGCGACACACTGCGTTGGCAAGCTCATGGCGCAGACACGCGATTTAGTTACCCCATCGGTTACCGTGGCGCGCTTTTGGGCTACGACGGTCAAGGCCACATCGACTTGGTCTATTACTGGGAGCCGGGTAAATACTGTCACTTCCATAAGCACCTGTGCGAGGTGCGTTCAACAGTGCTCCAAGGGTCTCTCGAAGTGGTGACCTTTGAAAATGGCGAAGAGGTCTCTACCGTCACTCGGCAAACTGGAAGCTACTCGCAGATGCCTGAGGGCGATGTTCACATGGAGCGCGGTGGACCCGAGGGCGCGACAGTATTGTTCAACCTGTTCGCGCCCCATGGTCAACTGACGGAGCTGCTTGACGAAGCGGGAAATACTATCAAAACACTCACGATTGAATCAGTGTTGGCTCAGTTCTCCAACTAACAGCCTAGGGCTGTATTGTGCGGCACCCGACGCAAAGTAGATTTTGGGTTCGAGTGCGACACTTAAGAGAGACGTCAGATGATCCGAATTATTGCTTTATTTGTGCTTCTCCTAGCCCAGATCGC
>ENA-ORDA01001326-ORDA01001326.1-marine-metagenome-genome-assembly--contig:-NODE-1326-length-21364-cov-13.342979_pt1 | contig 21364 bp, 18 predicted proteins | sample MGYA00237778_ERZ508506 | MGnify/ENA primary metagenome ERZ508506 (study PRJEB26177, sample SAMN06267891) | marine metagenome | isolation source: Monterey Bay, California, USA | place: Pacific... | reverse complement strand
TCATATTTTTTTGAATGCTTTATTTTAATCATATTGCCATAACCACTATTTTTAGCGATCTGAATAATTTTACCATCAGCAACAGCATGGATCGGCGTACCTTGTTTTGCGGCAAGATCAACGCCGCGGTGCGGTCTGGCTCTATTTAGAATAGGGTGCATTCTATGTGGATCAAAATGAGAACTAATATGAGTAAATTTAATTGGGTAGCGATCAAAGCCAAGTTTTAAACTTTTGCCGTCAGGCGTGAAATAATCATGTTCTTTATCAAAGTTTAAGTTTTCAATTGCATAGCTGGTTTTTTTCTTATTGGTAAAACTTGCAGCTAAGATTTTATCAATAGTTTCAATATTATTTTTATAGTTATGCAATTCATTGTTTTGATGTTCCAACGCTGTTTTATCAATTGTGATTGCTGCCAGCTGTTGGTTCGTAGAATCCACCTGACCTTGTAATTCTACAATTCTCTGATTTTGACCTTCAATCGTATTTTGGTTGCTTTCATTGATTGTTCGCCTGCAAACCTATTTAAATTTGGGTAAAGCTTAAGCCTACTCCCTTCAGGCATATTTCCATTAATATATTTTCCGCTTAAAACTCCAAAACCTAAAGGTGAATAAGCAAGTAATCCTGTATTTTCTCTAATACATATTTCAGCATTCCCAATTTCAAAAAGACGATTTAATAGTGAATATGGATTCTGAATCGTTATCATTTTAGGTAAATTTTTTTTTGATAATTCCAAAAATTTCATAAATCCCCATGGATTTTCATTAGAAAGCCCAATTTGTCTAATTTTACCTGAATCAATTAATTTTTTTAGGGCTTGTAAAACTCTTTCAAAATTATCTTCCCATTTATCATTAAATGAGGAATCAAAATCTCTTTTCCCAAATGTATTAGTAATTCTTTCCGGCCAATGAAGTTGATATAAATCTATATAATCTGTTTTAAGGCGTTTTAAGCTTTCATCAACAGCTGAACTCAAAGCAGATTTTGTAAACCCAGTCGTTCTTATATGTTTAGTATAATCGCCGGGACCTGCAATTTTAGTTGCTAATACAATTTGATCTCTATTGTTTTTTTTACTCATCCATTTTCCAATTATTTTTTCAGTATCTGCATATAGTTCTGCAGTGGCAGGAACAGGATACAACTCTGCAGTATCAATAAAATTAATTCCCATATCAGTTGCTAAATCCATCTGATCAAACCCTTCTTTTTCTGAGTTTTGATTTCCAAATGTCATAGTACCAAGACATATTTTGCTAACCTTAATATTTGTAGAAGGTAAAAAAGTATATTTCATTTATTTATAAATTTAATTCAACAACTATTGGACAATGATCAGAATGAACAATCTTGTCTAAAATTGTCGAAGATTTAATTTTATCACTTAATGTATTTGAAACCAAATTATAATCAATTCTCCATCCTTTATTGTTTACTCTAGAGTTGGCTCTATAACTCCACCAGCTATAACTGTCAGGGTCTTTGTTGAGTTTTCTAAAGGAGTCTGTAAAGCCCATACCCATAAAATCTGACAACCATTCTCTTTCCCAAGGAAGAAAACCTGATATTTTAGAATTTCTAATAGGGTCATGTATGTCAATTGCTTCATGACAAATGTTATAATCTCCACATATTACTAAATTTGGAATGTCTTCTTTTAATTTTCCAATATAAGCCATGAACTCTTTCATATATTGAAATTTGTATTCGAGTCTAGCTACATTAGTTCCTGATGGTAAATAAAGACTCATTACTGAAATTTTTTCAAAATCAATTCTTATGTTTCTACCTTCAAAATCCATGTGGTCAATTCCTGTTCCGTATTCAATATGATGAGGCTTGTATTTTGACAATATCGCTACTCCACTATATCCTTTTTTTTGTGCAGAAAACCAATAATTATAATTGTATCCTATTTCCTGAAAAAGATTTAAATCTAACTGATCAGTATTAGCTTTAATTTCTTGAATACAAATTACATCTGTATTTGAGTTTTTAAGCCATTCTATAAAACCTTTTTTTATAGCAGCCCTAATTCCATTAACATTATAAGAAATGATTTTCATTTTAAAATGTTAACCAAGATTTTAAATCTAATTCAGTTTTTATTTTATTTTTTACTTCTTGGACTGTTAATCTCTGTTGCTTCATTGTATCTCTATCTCTAATAGTTATTGTTCCGTCTTCAAGAGACTGATGGTCTACAGTCAAACAATAAGGGGTTCCTAAAGCATCTTGCCTTCTATATCTTCTTCCAATAGCATCTTTCTCATCATAAACACAATTATAATCCCACTTAAATTCTTCTAATATTTGTTTTGATAATTCCGGAAGACCATCTTTTTTCAACAAAGGGAGAACTGCAACTTTTTTAGGAGAAAGGATTTTTGGAAATTTTAATAAAGTTCTAAAAGAGCCGTCTTCAAGTTTTTCTTCAATTAGAGATTTTGAAAAAACAGCTAAAAACATTCTATCTAAACCTATTGACGTTTCAAGAACATAAGGCGTAAAGCTTTCGTTAGAAATTGTATCAAAATATTTTATTTTTTTTGAAGAAAATTTTTCATGACTAGTAAGGTCAAAATCAGTTCGAGAGTGAATTCCCTCGAGTTCTTTAAACCCAAATGGAAAATTAAACTCAATATCACAAGCGGCATCGGCATAATGGGCAAGTTTATCGTGATCATGAAATCTGTAATTGTCTTCTCCTAATCCCAGCGAAAGGTGCCATGCTAATCTATTTTTTTTCCATTTAGCATACCATTCTTGTTGAGTTCCTGGTTTAATGAAAAACTGCATTTCCATTTGTTCAAACTCTCTCATTCTGAATATAAATTGTCTAGCCACAATTTCATTTCTAAATGCTTTACCTATTTGAGCTATCCCAAAAGGAATTTTTAATCTGCTAGTTTTTTGAACATTTAGAAAATTAACAAAAATACCTTGAGCAGTTTCAGGTCTTAAGTAAAGGTCCATCGCACTTTCAGCAGATGCACCTAATTTGGTGCCAAACATTAAATTGAATTGTTTTACATCTGTCCAGTTTTTTGACCCTGAAACAGGGCATGCAATTTCTAAATCTTCTATTAACTTTTTTAAAGCTTTTAGGTCATCATTTTCTAAAGATTCACTAAAAACATTAGTAATATCACTGATTTTCTTTTTATAATTTAAAATTCTTGAATTTGTTGAAACAAACTGTTCTTCATCAAAGTCTTCGCCAAATCTTTTTTTTGCTTTTGAGATTTCTTTTTGAATTTTATTATCAATTTTAGAAAGATAATCTTCAATTAAAACATCTGCGCGATATCTTTTTTTTGAGTCCTTATTGTCAATTAACGGATCATTAAATGCATCAACATGACCAGATGCTTCCCATATTTTAGGGTGCATCAAAATAGCTGAATCTATATTTACAATGTTATCGTTTAATTGAACCATAGCCTTGAGCCAATAATCCTTAATATTATTTTTAAGATCTGTCCCATTTTGCCCGTAATCATATACTGCGCTTAGACCATCATATATTTCGCTAGATTGAAAAACAAATCCATATTCTTTAGCGTGGGAAATTACTTTTTTAAACTTATCATCTGTACTCATAAAACAAAAATAAGAGTAAAATTCTATATATATTCTATTTATTCAATTAAAATAGAATTAGAGAAAATAATTGTTATTTTGCTTTAATATAAAACAATGAAAAAAATAAAATTAATTTTTTTGGTTCTAATTTGCACCTCATTAATTAATTGTGCTAAAAGGGGAATCCCTGAAGGTGGCCCAAAAGATGAAGATCCTCCAATTCTAGTCAACGCTGAACCAGTAGAAAACTCAATAAATTTTGATCAAAAAAGAATACGACTTTATTTTAACGAATACATAAAGCTTAAGGATTTTAGAAAACAACTTGTTGTATCTCCCCCACTTGATAAAAGTTTTTATTCAATTAGCCCTCAATCTGGAGCATCAAAATATATTCAAATAGACATAAAAGAAAAACTCGACAAAGACAATACCTACGTTTTTAATTTTGGTCAAAGTGTGGTAGATAACAATGAAGAAAATAAGCTTCCGTTCTTTAAATACGCTTTTTCTACAGGGGAATATGTTGATTCACTATATGTCTCGGGTAATATTACTAGTTCTCTTGAAAGAGAGTCCGATGATTTTATTTCAACTTTTTTATATCCTGTAAATAAAAACTATACTGATTCAATAATATTCAATGGATTACCAAATTACGTAGGCAGCACTCTTGATTCAACCAATTTTAAAATGACAAACTTAAAAAAAGGTGAATATTTGTTAATAGCTCTAAAAGATGAAAACAGTAATTATAAGTTTGATCCTGAATTTGAAAAAATTGGATTTATTGATGATTTCATAAACCTACCCACAAATGACAGTTTAGAAATAAAATTATTTAAAGAGGAGGTTTCTTTTAAAAGTTTTAAACCATTTTTAGAGTCAGAAAATAGAATAGGCTTTGGATTTAAAGGTGATTACAAGGGTGCTGAAATTAAATTGATAGATGATAAAAAAACAGAATCCATTATTACTAAAAATAAAAGTTCAGACACTTTAAATTACTGGTTTAAAACTATTAAATACGATTCTTTAAAGTTCATTGTAAAAACGCCTAAATATAAGGAAAGATATACATTGAAATTTAAGGAAATGGATAAAGATTCTTTAGTAATTAGTCCTTCAACTAAATCAGTTTTAGAACTAAATGACAAGTTTAAAATATTAAGTAATATTCCATTAACTTATGTTGATAAAAAATATATCAATGTTTTAAATAAAGATTCTCTTTTAGTTCCTTTTAAAGTTGAGATAGATAAAAACAAATTTGATTTAAATTTTGATTTTGAATTATTGCCCAACGATAATTATATCATTAACCTATACCCAAATGCAATTGTAGATTTTTTTGATGTAACAAATGATACTGTTAGCTATAAATTCAAAACCAAAAGTAGGACAGATTACGGAACCTTAAAACTTGGAATAACTAATGTGAAAGAATTTCCTGTCATAGTTCATTTAACTAATAATAAGGATGAAATAATTAGAAAAAAAATATTGAATTCTTTTGATGATTCTTGTGTTTTTGAGTATTTAAAACCTGCTGATTATTTTGTAAAAATCATCTTCGACAAAAATAAAAATCAAAGTTGGGATACTGGAAGTTTTGTAAATAGAATACAGCCTGAAAAGGTGTTTCACTACGAAGAAGAATTTGTAATTAGAGCAAATTGGATACTTGAAGAAAAAATTGTTATAAAATGAAAAAGATTTCCATCATAATTTTGGTTATTCTTGGACTATATATATTTAATATTTTTTTGAGTACAGGTTATTTTAGAATAATTGAAAATAAGTTTGAAGGGGAAATATTCACTAAAATAAATATTGTTGGAGCAGAAGATATTACTATAAATCACGTTGATAGTTTTGCTATAATATCTTCAACAAAAAGAAAAGCTTTTCCTGCAAATGAACAAGAAAAAGGAGGCCTATATTATATCGATTTAAAGAAAATTGAATCAGAACCTATTCTTCTGACAAAAGAATTTAATAAACCATTTGCTCCTCATGGAATTTCAATTTTCAGAACAGACAGCATTACTACAATTGCTGTTGTAAACCATACTATTGAAAAAGAGTATATAGAAGTTTTTAAACTAATTGGAACTAAACTTACTCATTTAAAAACACTTGATAATCCGATGATTTTAAGTCCAAACGATGTTGTTTTAATTAATGAAAACAGTTTGTATTTCACTAACGATCATAAGTATAAATATGGATTATTACGTTTAGCTGAAGATTATTTAGGGCTACCTATTTCAAATGTTGTTTTTTTTGACGGATTGAAATTCAAGGAAGTGGCAAATGGGATACCATTTGCTAATGGAATTAATTATAATTCGAAAAAAAAATTGCTTTTTGTTGCTTCTCCTAGAAAGTTTTATATAAAAGTGTTTAAAAAAAATAATGATAATTCTTTATCTTTTGTTGAAGATATTTACTGTGGAACAGGTGTGGATAATATTGAATTTGATACAGATAACAATCTGTGGGTAGGAGCTCATCCAAGTCTTCTACATTTTGATTCGTATTCAAAAGGCAACAGTGAATTTGCACCATCAGAAATTATATCCATAAAATACATTGAAAAGAATAATTATATTAAAGAAAATATTTATTTAGAAAAAGGACAAGCTATGTCTGGATCTACAGTTGCCGCACCTTTTGGAAATCTAATCCTAATGGGAAATGTAATGGATGATCATTTTCTTGTGTTAAGAAAATGATTTAATATCTAAGATGAAATTTTAGCTTTTAAGAATTCTCTATTCATTCTAGCAATATTCTCCAATGATATTCCTTTAGGGCATTCTACCTCACATGCCCCGGTATTTGTACAGTTACCAAAGCCTTCTTCATCCATTTGTTTTACCATATTCAAAACTCTATCATTCGCTTCTACTTTACCTTGTGGAAGAAGAGAAAACTGCGAAACTTTTGCGGATACAAATAACATTGCACTTGAATTCTTACATGTAGCGACACAAGCCCCGCAGCCTATACATGTTGCGGCATCAAATGCCTTATCAGCACTATTTTTTTCTATTGGAATAGCATTAGCATCTTGTGTGTTTCCTGATGTATTTACAGAAATATAACCTCCTGCATGTTGAATTCTATCAAATGAAGATCGATCCACGACTAAATCTTTTATAACCGGAAAAGAATTTGCTCTAAATGGCTCAATATGAATTGTGTCTCCATCTTTAAATTTTCTCATGTGCAACTGACATGTAGTAACAAGTCTATCTGGTCCGTGAGCTTCTCCATTAATAAACATAGAACAAGAACCACATATTCCTTCTCTACAATCGTGATCAAAAGCTACAGGATCAATCTCTTTTTCAGTTAATTGTTCGTTAAGAACATCCATCATTTCTAAAAATGACATATCTGGTGAAATATTTTCAATATCGTAAGAAACAATTTTACCTTTTTCAGAAGAATTTTTTTGACGCCAAATTTTTAATATAAGTTTCATCCTATTTGTAAGATCTTGTTTTTAATTCTATATTTTCATAAATCAGTTCCTCCTTATGTAAAATTGCATTTGAAGGCTCACCCTTATTTTCCCATGCAGAAACAAAAGTAAAGTTTTCATCGTCTCTAAGTGCTTCACCTTCTTTAGTTTGAGATTCTTCTCTGAAATGTCCCCCACAAGATTCTGTCCTTTCCAAAGCATCTTTAGCAAATAATTCTCCGAGTTCTAAAAAATCTGAAACCCTAACTGCTTTGGCCAAAGGTTCGTTGAAAGAATTTTCAGAACCAGGAACAGAAATATTTTTATAAAAGTCTTCTCTAAGCATTTGGATTTCTTCAATTGCTTCATTTAATTCTTTTGCATTCCTAGACATTCCGCATTTATTCCAAATAATTTTACCTAATTTTTTATGAAAATAATCTACGCTTTTAGTCCCTTTATTATTAACTAATAATTCTATTTTGTTCTTAACCGATTTTTCGGCTTCTTCAAATTCTTTAGATTCAGTAGAAATTGATCCAGTTCTAATATCGTCAGCTAAATAATCTCCAATAGTGTAAGGAAGAACAAAATATCCATCAGCTAATCCTTGCATAAGAGCAGAAGCCCCTAATCTGTTTGCTCCATGATCAGAAAAATTAGCTTCTCCAACTGCAAAACATCCTGGAATTGTAGTCATCAGATTATAATCAACCCAAACACCACCCATTGTATAATGTACAGCTGGATAAATCATCATTGGAGTTTCATATGGATTTTGATCAACTATTTTTTCATACATCTGAAATAAGTTTCCATATTTTGATTTAATAACTTCTTTCCCTAAATCCTTTACTAAACTTAAATTGTCTTCGTCTAACCCTTTTAAATGAGCTTTTTCTTTACCATATCTTATTATTGCTGAAGCAAAATCTAAAAAAACAGCTTCCCCAGTTTTATTTATTCCAAACCCTGAATCACATCTTTCTTTTGCAGCTCTAGAAGCTACATCTCTTGGAACTAAGTTTCCAAAAGCAGGATATCTTCGTTCTAAATAATAATCTCTTTTATCTTCATCTAAATCAACCGGTTTTAACCTACCCTCTCTAATCGCAATGGAATCACTTTTTAATTTTGGAACCCAAATTCTACCGTCGTTTCTTAAAGATTCTGACATCAAAGTTAATTTTGATTGATGATCTCCTGAAACTGGTATGCAAGTTGGATGAATTTGAGTAAAGCAAGGGTTGGCAAAGTATGCTCCTTTTTTGTGAATTTTCCAGGAAGCAGAAACATTACTTCCCATTGCGTTAGTTGATAAATAAAATAAATTTCCATATCCACCTGATGCAATTACAACTGCATGAGCCGAATGTCTTTCTATATTTCCATTAATCAAGTTTCTTGTAATAATCCCTCTAGCTTTCCCATCAACTTTAACAAGGTCCATCATTTCATGACGATTGAACATTTGGATTTTTCCTCTTGCAATTTGTCTATTCATAGCTGAATAAGCTCCCAATAATAATTGTTGACCTGTTTGACCTTTAGCGTAAAAAGTTCTAGACACTAAGACTCCTCCAAAGGATCTATTATCCAAAAGCCCTCCATAATCTCTAGCAAAAGGAACTCCTTGAGCTACACATTGATCAATAATATTTGCAGATACCTCTGCCAATCTGTAAACGTTCGCTTCTCGTGATCTGTAATCTCCACCTTTGACAGTGTCATAAAAGAGTCTATGTACTGAATCCCCATCACCTTGATAGTTTTTTGCAGCATTTATTCCTCCTTGAGCAGCAATCGAGTGAGCTCTTCTTGGTGAATCCTGGAAACAAAACGCTTTTACGTTATATCCTAGTTCAGCTAAAGTAGCAGCAGCAGAACCTCCTGCTAAACCGGTTCCAACCACAATTATATCTATTAATCTCTTATTTGCTGGACTAACTAAACGAATATTATCCTTATGATTTGTCCATTTTTTTGAAATAGGCCCCTCAGGAATTTTAGCGTTTATTTTAGTCATGTTTTAGTTGTTTAAATAATGGAAAATTGCTATAAAACTAAATCCAAATGGGATTCCAATTGCATACAAATTAGTAAAAGCCTTTACTAAATAATTATACTTATTATTTATGCCCATTGACTGAAAAGCAGATGAAAATCCGTGTAAAAGATGAAGGGACAAGAATCCAAAAGAAATAACATATAATATTACTTTTATTAAATCATCAAATTTGTGTGAGAGTTCATCATAATATCTATTTGGATCTTCTGGCAAAAACTCGACGTACTTATAATTCATTTCAGGAATCCAGAAATCATAAAAATGTAATATTAAAAATGATAGAACAACAGCTCCGGAAATAATCATATTTCTAGACATCCAACTAGCATTACTAGATCCTTTGTACTTTACATACTTAACATTTCTAGAAGATCTATTTTGAAAGTCTAAAACAAAACCCATAACAAAATGAAAAATTACTCCAAAAATCAAAATAGGTTGAGCTATAAATTGAACAACAAAGTTTGATCCCATAAAGTGTGAAAATTGATTAAAAACTGATTCACTAAAAACAGAAGTTATATTAATAATGAAGTGCTGAAGCAGAAACACAATTAAAAAGAGGCCTGAGACAGCCATTGCTATTTTTTTAATTATCGAAGCTTGAATTACGTTACTCATTACTGAATTTTGAATAATTTCAATACAAAATTAAACCATGAGTAGTTATAAGACAATAAAAACATAACTTTTATTTTATATCAAACTTTTCTGACACATCACCAATTACTATTTCATATTGTCCCTTTTTTAAATAAAATTCACCATTAGCAGACTTTTCAATTTTATTTTTTTTGGCCATATTTTTATTTGGATATACTATTGGTAAATCTATTTTTTGAAAACCCTTTTCTAAAATTAATTTCATTTTATAAATTAAATTTTTGTCATTGTCTAAAAGCTTCATTGTTAGTTGTTGATCTTTAATGGAATATAAATTAAAATAATGGCTAGGTAAATTAAACTCAGACCAATTATATGTCCTACTACCCCATCTTGACGAGAAATTAATATCTTTTGGGATTATATAATGGTTTTGTTTTAAATTTCTTTTTTCAAGAAAAGAATAAATAACAGATAAATCCATTTTATAAATTGATCTTCCGTGTGTGCCAATTAATAAATCTTTTGCTCTTTCTTGGATAACCAAATCATGTGTAGCTACTTTTTGTAAGCCTTGATTAAAAGAATTCCAACTCAGTCCTTTATCAAAACTCATGTACACGCCATTATCAGTTCCTAGATAAAGTAAATCTTCGTAGTATGGATCTTCTTTTATTACATTAAGAGACGAAATTGGGAGATTTGAATCTAAAGATTTCCAGTTTTCACCATTATCTTCAGTAACAAAAACATAAGGTTTAAAATCGTCAAATCTATATCCGTTCAAAGTAACATAAATCCTATCTTCTTTATGCTTTGAAAAAACAACTCTGCTAACCCACAAATTTTTAGGTAAATCATTAGAAATAATTTTCCATTGATTTCCTCCATCAAATGATAACTGAACTAAGCCATCGTCGGATCCAGTAACTAATTTTCCGAATTTAAAAATCGATTCATCAATTGAAGACAAAGTGCCAAATGGAACATTTCCTTTTTTAATTCCGTTTGTTAAATCTTTAGACTTAAAAGACCATTTATCTCCTTTGTTAAAGGAGGTGTGAAGTTTATTACTTCCTAAATATAGTATATCTTGATTGTGTGGAGAAAGTAAAATAGGTGTTTGCCAATTAAATCTAAGTGGGGATTCTCCTAGCTCATGTTTTGGCTTTATATATGTCCTTTTAGATTTATTAATTCTATAATAAACTCCAAACTGAGATCCAGTATATATAATATTTGAATCCCTATTATCAATTTGAACTTGCATTCCATCACCCCCCATAATAGATTTCCAATTATTCTGTCCAGTTTGATGCCATCTTAAGCTTTCTTTTGATTGACTACTAGCCATCCAAACTCCGTTGTCTTGAAGACCTCCATAAACATTATAAGGAATTTCATTGTCAACGTTAATTGTATAAAATTGTCCAACACTTGGTTGATTTAATTTTAACCAATTTTCTCCATCATCGTAACTTATGTTAACGCCTCCATCATTTCCATTTATCAAATGTTTTGGATTTTTTGGATTTATCCATAGGTCATGATGATCTACATGGACATTTGGATAATCTATAGATTTATATGTAACACCACCATCATTAGATTTTATGAAAGGAACTCCGTAAATATAAATATTATCTTTATTCACAGGAGAAACATGTATTTTTCCAAAATAATAGCCGTACGTATTATAAAGTCTATCTAAATAATATGAATTTTTTAAGGTCCAATTTAGCCCTCCATCATCGCTTCTATAGACTTGTGCGCCAATAATTGGAGTTTCAAACATAACTGTATTAGCATCTTCTAAATAAAGTTTCAGGTCCGAGGGTTTTATTAAATCATTCTTTACTAATTCTTTAATTTTAGTAGAATTATACTTTTTAGGGAAACTATTTGTAGTAAGAAATTTGTCTAATTTTAAATCATCTATTTTTAAAAATCTTTCTTTTGAAATTGATTCAAAATAATTTTTTGAAAGATCAGTTTTTTCTGTTGAAGCTTTACTTTTAGGACGTCTAAATTGATTGTCAACAACAGCATAAAGAGTTTTGCTGTCAAAAACTGCTAAACCGATTCTTCCAACCCCATTCCCTGTTGGGAATCCACTTTTTTGAGTAGAAATTAAATTCCATGTGTTTCCTGAATCAACAGATTTATAAATACCTGACTTTTCTCCGTTTCCCTTAAAGTCCCAGGCTTTTCTAGATTTTTGCCAAGAAGACGCAAATTGAATTTTAAAATTATTTGGGGATATATCTAAATCAATTATACCGGTACTTTCATCAATATACAACGTGTTTTCCCAGGTCACGCCTCCGTCGATGGTTTTAAATATTCCTCTTTCTTTGTTTTTTGAATATAAATGCCCTAGAACAGCTACAACAATTTCATTTGGATTATTTGGATTTATTACAATCTTCCCAATGTGATGAGAATCATTTAAACCAATATTTTTCCATGTTTTACCGTTATCATTAGATTTTAAAATTCCAACACCAGCATATGAGGATCTGGAAGAATTATTTTCACCAGTACCAACTATTATTAGCCTTGTACTCCAATCTATATCAAAATCTCCAATGTTTTGAGTGTCAGAATTATCCATTATCGGGCTAAATGTATTTCCATTATTAACTGTATGCCAAAGTCCTCCCGAAGCATAAGCGACATAAAATTCGGACGGATTGTTAGGGTTTACTTCTAAATCAGTAACCCTTCCGCTCATAACACTTGGTCCAATATTTTTAAATTCTAAATTTTTTACTATTGAATTTTCAATTAATTCATTTTGAATCTTTAAACTTTGTAATATATCCTCAGCACTTGTTGAAACTTGAGAAAATCCTGATGTATATATTATTAATAATAGTGTCGAGTATAAATATTTCATTATTATAATTATGTTTAGTTCAACGTTTGTTATACATTAAATATACTATTTTTGAATTTTAAATCTAACTATGAAATATTATCCAATATCTAATACTTTATTTGTCAAAAACAGAAAACATTTTATAGAAAATATGTTAGATAATAGTGTTGCTTTTTTTAATTCTAATGATTGTTATCCAGTAAGTGCTGATACTACTTTGCCTTTTGAACAGCATCGTGATTTGTTTTATTTAAGTGGAATAAATCAAGAAGAAACCGTTTTACTTATTTATAAAAATAATAACTCAAACTATGAAGAAATTTTATTCCTTACAAAACCTAACGATCTATTAACTCATTGGGAGGGCGAAAGACTAAATAAGGAAAAAGCTTTTTTTATTTCCGGAATTAAAACTGTTTATTGGCTGGAGCAAATTGATGATATTATTAAAAAAATAATGCAAAATGTTAACATTTTGTATTTAAACAAAAACGAACATTATCGAGCTAAAGTAGAAACTGAAACTAGAGAAAAAAGATTTAATAATTGGATTAAAAAAGAATATGCCTCAAAGGACTTAAAGGGCTGTAACTCAATACTACAAAAATTAAGATCAGTTAAAGATCCAATTGAAATTGAGTTAATTCAAAAAGCTTGCGATATCACTGAAAAAGGATTTAGAAGGGTTTTGAATTTTGTTAAACCTGGAGTTTGGGAATATGAAATTGAAGCTGAATTTTCTCATGAATTTTTAAGAAACAGATCTAAAAAATTTGCATATTCTCCAATTATTGCATCTGGCAAAAATTCAACAATATTACATTATATAGAAAACAACAATCAATGCTTAGATGGTGATGTTTTGCTATTAGACGTTGGAGCTGAATACGCAAATTATTCTAGTGATATGACTCGAACAATTCCAGTCTCCGGAAAGTTTTCTAAAAGACAAAAATCAATATATAATTCTGTTTTGCATGTTAAAAACGAAGCAACTAAATTATTAAAACCAGGAGTTATTTGGAAAGATCATTACAATGAAGTCGGTAAAATAATGAGTTCTGAATTATTGAAATTAGGTCTTTTATCAAAAAGTGATATTCAAAATCAAACTAAAGAAAATCCTGCTTTTAAAAAATATTTTACACATGGAGTTTCTCATAATTTAGGATTAGACACTCATGACTATGGAGACTTAAGCTATCCTATTACTAAAAACATGGTTTTTACTGTAGAGCCAGGGATTTATCTTCCTAAAGAAAATTTTGGCATAAGACTTGAAGATGATGTTGTTGTTCAAGAAAATTCAGAACCAATCAATCTCATGAAAAATATTCCAATTGAAGTTGAGGAAATTGAAGATTTAATGAACTCTTAAACCGTTTATTTTGAATATATCAGCCAGTTACAAAAAGTTTTTTAAAAGATATGGACCTGTTATTTTTATAATGAGTTTTTTTTCAATTGTTGTAATAACTTCTTTTTATTTTATATTACAACCAAAAGTAAGTTTGCCTATTTACAGTCCTTCAATGGTTTCTGAAGAACTAGTTGAAGAAGATATTAGATATGTTAAGAAATATCATAGCATCAGTAATTTTTCACTAACTAATCAAAATGGAGAGCTTATTAATCAAGAATTTTATCAAAATAAAATATATATAGCAGACTTTTTCTTTACTACATGCCCTGACATTTGCCCAAAAATGACAGAGAATATGGGCTATTTGCAAAATGAGTTAAAAAATCAAACTGATGTTTTGTTAGTTTCGTTTTCGGTAACTCCTAATATTGATTCAGTTAGTGTTTTAAGAGCTTATGCTGACTTAAAGGGAGTTGACGATTCTAAATGGAATTTGTTTACTGGAAGCAAAAAAGATATTTACGAGCTTGCTAGAAAATCTTTTTTAGTAGCAAAAAATGATGGAGATGGTGGAAAATATGATATGATTCATACCGAAAATTTTGTTCTAATTGACAAAGAAAATAGAATCCGCGGATTTTATGATGGGACTAATGAAGTTGAAATGAATAAATTATTAAAAGATGTGAAGATCCTACAGAATTCATATTTAGATTAAATTAATAATTTATAAAATAAAAAATAGTTTACTTTTGCTTCTTTAAAATCATTCTAAATAAAGAACATTGACTTTAAACGATTTAAAAAAGGGGGAATCAGGTATTATCGAAGATATAATCACAGATTATATTCCATTGAAATTAATTGAAATGGGATGTCTTCCAGGTAACACTATTAAATTATTACAATTTGCTCCATTTAAAGACCCCATGTACTTAGATGTAAATGGAACTAGATTAGCGATCAGAAGAGAAACCGCAAACTATATTATTATTAAAAAATCCCGTAATGAGTAAAAGACTAACTGTTGCTCTTATTGGAAATCCCAATACAGGAAAATCATCAGTTTTTAATGATTTAACCGGCTTAAATCAAAAAGTGGGAAATTATCCTGGAATAACAGTTGAAAAAAAGGAAGGTATTTGTAAGTTGGAAAGGGGAGTTAAAGCACACATACTAGATCTTCCTGGAACTTATAGCTTAAATGCATCTTCACTAGATGAAAGTGTTGTAATAGAACTATTATTAAATAAAAATGATAAAGATTTTCCTGATGTTGCAGTTGTAATATCTGATGTTGAAAATTTGAAAAGAAATCTCTTACTATTTACTCAAATTAAAGATTTAAACATTCCTTCAATCCTTGTTATTAACATGTCAGATGTTATGAAAAGAAAAGGAATTTCTATTGATATTTCTGTTTTAGAAAAACATCTTGGTACTAAAGTTATTCTATACAGTTCAAGAGAAAAAAAGGGATTGAATGATCTAAAAAACATAATAACTAATTATAAAAAACTAGAAACTAATCAGTGTTTAGATATAATTAATATTGATGAAGAATATTTTAAGAGCTTAAAAAAAACTTTTCCTGATCAATCAATTTATAAACTTTGGTTAGTTATTACTCAAGATGTAAATTTCGGGAATTTGGATAGAGAAGTGGTAAATGATTCATCTACTTTTCAAACAAAATCTGTTTCTTATTTAAAGAGATTACAGCAAAAAGAAACTATTAAAAGATATCAGTTTATTAATAATGTTTTGAAAGAGTCTTACGTTCATGATCCTAAATTAGCTAGTGATTTTGGCTCTAAATTAGATAAAATTTTAATTCACAAATTTTGGGGCTACGCTATATTTTTTATAATATTATTAACCATTTTTCAAGCTATTTTTGATTGGAGCAGTTATCCAATGGATGCTATTGATAGTGCTTTTAGCAAGTTAAGTTCGATGGTAAAAAACACTTTACCTGAGGGAGTCTTTACAAGCTTACTTTCTGAAGGAATTATTCCTGGGGTTGGCGGCATTGTAATTTTCATTCCTCAAATCGCGTTCTTATTTTTATTTATTTCAATTCTTGAAGAAACTGGATACATGAGTCGTGTTGTTTTTCTTATGGATAGAGTTATGAGAAAATATGGTTTAAGCGGTAAAAGTATAGTTCCTCTAATTTCTGGAACAGCTTGTGCAATTCCAGCTATTATGGCAACTCGAAATATTGAAAACTGGAAAGAAAGACTTATTACAATTCTAGTAACTCCTTTTACTACATGCTCAGCTAGACTTCCAGTATACTTGATTTTGATTTCATTAGTTATTCCCGATGAAAGATTTTTAGGTGTAAATGCTCAAGGATTAACTCTCATGGGGCTATACTTATTAGGATTTTTTGCTGCAATTTTTTCAGCAAAAATTTTAAATAATATTCTAAAAATTAGATCTAAAACATTTTTTGTTGTTGAAATGCCAAATTATAAGTTTCCACTTTTAAGAAATGTTTTTTTTACAGTTTTTGAAAAAACAAAGTCATTTGTTTTTGAGGCAGGTAAAATTATTATGGCTATTTCAATATTACTTTGGGGGCTTGCATCTGTTGGTATTGGAGATCAATTTAATAATGCTGAAAAAATCATAGTCGTCGAAAACTATAGTTCTGTTGACGAATTTGAAAACAAATTAAGTTCACACAAATTAGAACATTCATTACTTGGGGCAATGGGCAAAAGTATAGAGCCTCTTATAAGTCCACTTGGATATGACTGGAAAATTGGAATAGCTATAGTTACATCTTTTGCAGCTAGGGAAGTTTTTGTTGGAACTTTGGCTACAATATATAGTGTTCAAGGAGATCAAGAAGAAACCATAAAAGAAAGAATGGCTAATGAAGTTCGTGAAGATGGACAGCCGGTATTTGGATTAGCTTCTGGAATATCACTAATGATTTTTTATGCTTTTGCAATGCAATGTATGAGTACATTAGCTATTGTTAAAAAGGAAACCAACAGTTGGAAATGGCCTATACTACAATTAATAATAATGACGCTAATAGCATATTTTTGTGCATTATTTGTTTATCAAATTATTTCGTAAACGATGATTCAAATAATACTTACCATTTTGGCAGTTCTAATCTCAATTGGATATTTATCTAAAAAATTCTTTTTTCAAAAACCAGAAAAGGGCTGTGGAAACGGAAGCTGTGACTGTGATTGATTTACTTATTTATTTAAATCATAATTCCAACTTACACCCAAAGCAAAATAATCCATTTTGTTATTAAATCCCTTTCCCAAGGAAACATCAAATTGAATATTTTCCTTTATAAGATAAGTTAATCCCAAGTCATAACTATTTGGGGATTCTTTTTTAGAATTTTCTCCAAATAATTCAGCATAAACACCCCAAGATCCTATGCTTTTTGCCAATGCCAAAGTATATATAAAAGTGTCTGGTGCTCCGTAAACTTTATTATATCCTAAATTATATCCAATTGACAAGGTTTGTGAAAGATCATGTGATATTAATATTCTGTTTAAAGTTCCCCAACCATCGTTGGTATAATATTTAGAGGCAGTAGGTATTGAAATATGGGATAAAAATGCTACTGTTGTTGTGTGTTTTTCGGAACTAAATAATTGAATTTTAGTACCCAGTTCAATATCACCAAATTTAGGCGAGGGAATATTGACTCCTTCTTTGCTATCCATAAAAATATAATTAGTATTTAACCTTATTTCTACAGATTCGGAAAGTCCAAAACGAAATAAATTATTAAAAGTATTTGTTTGATCGACAGAAAATCCACTTTCAATTTGTAAAATATTTTTTGGCAAAACTATTGAAGCTTCCGTTTGATCAGGCCTGTCAGTTATTATTTGGCCATTTATAATGGAAGAAATAAGAAGAATTAATAATACTATTTTTTTCATTTTTACAAATTTTTATCCAAGAGCTACATCTAAAATCATCATAACAATGAATCCTCCTATAAATCCTAGTGTGGCAATATCGGTGTTTTTATCCAGTTGAGTTTCTGGAATTACTTCTTCAACAACAACAAAAATCATAGCCCCCGCAGCAAAAGCTAATGCATATGGAAGAATTGGAGTGAAAAAAGTTACAGCAACTGCTCCAATAACAGCAGCTATAGGTTCAACTGCAGCAGATGCTTGACCGTACATAAAACTTTTCCATCTACTCATACCCTGTCTTCTAAGTGGCATTGAAACAGCTATTCCCTCAGGAAAATTTTGAATACCAATACCAATTGCAAGAACAACAGCTCCAGTAATTGAAGCTTCAGGAATTCCTGCAGCAACGCCTCCAAAAAGAACACCTATTGCTAAACCTTCCGGAATATTATGTAAAGTAATTGCAAGTGTTAACAATGTGGTTCTATGCCACGGAGTTTTAATTCCTTCAGCTTCTTTAAAATTAATATGCATGTGAGGTAAAACTTTATCTAATCCAAAAATAAATAAAGCTCCTAATGCAAATCCAATTGCAGCAGGCATCACCTTGACAAACCCTTCGCCTTCACTCATTTCAATACCTGGAGCTAGCAAACTCCAAAAGCTTGCAGCTACCATAACACCACCTGTAAATCCTAGCATTCCGTCTAAAAAGACTCTATTCATTGTTTTAAATAAAAACACAAATGAGGCTCCAAAAGCTGTCAATCCCCATGTAAAAAGTGTAGCATACAAAGCCCCTAAAACCGGATCAGTATTTTGAAAAAAAGTTATAATATCTTGAAACATAAAATTAAATTTTGGTTATATATAAATTACTAGCTGTTTTTATTGAAATAGTCAAGTTGGTGTCATCTAATCCAACGTGTAAGGATTGATCAAATTCCTCCTGATGTAATACTTTAATATTACAACCTAGTGAAATTTGTCTTTTATCTAAATATTTTAGAAATGTAGACGAAGAGTCTTTTACTCCAATAAACTTTCCTGTTTCTCCAATATTTAAATCACTAAGTTTTAATTTTGGTGTGAATTTTATGAACCCCGCAGGATTAGGAATTGGATCTCCATGTGGATCTTTAGTTGGAAAATTCAAGAACTTATCTAACTCATTTGTTAATTTTTTAGACTGAATATGTTCCAATTGTTCCGCAATTTCATGTACCTCATCCCACTTAAAATTTAATTTATCCACTAAAAAAACTTCCCAAAGTCTATGCTTTCTTATTATGTTTAAAGCAGTTTTTCTTCCTTTTTCAGTAAGCTGAGCTCCGTGATATTTCTTGTAAACTATTAAATTTTTGTCGTTAAGTTTTTTTAACATTTCAGTAACTGAAGAAGCTTTGGTATTTAAATTATCTGCAATAGAATTTGTTGACACACCTAATTCAGGATCAGATGACAAATGAAAAATAGATTTTAAATGATTTTCTTCCGAAAAAGTTAACATAGATCAAATGTATAACTTTTTTAGTTACTATAAAAAAATATTTTAGGTAAGCCTAAAAAATAAATACTTTTAATAAAAGCAATTAAATTTTATTTAAAGTTTTCTTTCTAATAAAGAATTAGAAAATTCAATAAGCTCCTCTTTTTTTTCTATTGAAATACTTAAATCATTTAAAGAGTTTAAAGCTAAACTAGTATAGTCCTTAACTAATTTTAAATTATCAATATCTGCTTTAGTATCCTCGAAAATTTGAGTTACTTTTTTAACTTTATCAATAGTATTTTTCTCGCTATATAAAGATTCTAAAGTTTTAGATTGATTAATGTTGGCATTTGCTAAACACAAATGATATAATGCTGTTTTTTTATTTTCAATAATATCTCCACCAATTGATTTCCCAACTAATAATTCTTCTCCGAATGTGTCTAAATAATCATCCTGTAACTGAAAAGCTATTCCAAGATTAACTCCAAAATCATAGATTTTAATTAAATCATTTTCATTGGCTTCGGCAATTATTGCACCCATTTGTAATGAAGCTCCTACCAAAACAGCTGTTTTTAATCTTATCATGTTGATATAATCTTCAAAAGATACATTTGGATTTGTTTCAAAATCTATATCAAATTGTTGTCCCTCACAGACTTGAAGAGCTGTGGTGTTTAAAACAGTATTTAATTTTTTAAAAACAGTAGGATTATAGTCCTCTAGTAATTTATAAGAATAAATTAATAATGCATCTCCAGAAAGTATAGATTGATTTACATCCCATTTTAAATGTACAGTTTCATTACCTCTTCTTAAAGCCGCTGAGTCCATAATATCATCGTGCATTAAAGTAAAATTATGGAAACATTCAACTGACAATGCAGCGTTTAATGATAATTTTGGGTCTTTTCCAAAAACACTTGTTGACATTAAAACCAAATAAGGTCTTATTCTTTTACCTCCAATATCTAAAATATATTTGATGGGATTATATAAAGATTTAGGGGTTTCTGAAAAAGATAATTCCTTTAAACTTTTATTGATAAGATCGGCATAAAGTTTGATTGATAACAAAATATAAATTTTACTTCAAAAATACATTATTTAGATTTTATATCATTAAGAAACTTTGGAAACCGTTTGCGTATTAATAGTTTCCTGATTATATTTGCAGACCAAAAAAAATGAAAGAATTAATTTTAGACAAAACTCGAGAGCTTTTCTTAACTATTGGATTCAAAAGCGTCACAATGGATCAAATTGCCAATGCAATGGGGATATCTAAGAAGACAATTTATAATTCTTTTGAAAACAAAACTGAATTAGTTAAAGAAGTAACTAGTTATATGTTTAACAATATTACAACTGGAATTACTGAAATTAAAAAAACCTCTAATAATCCAATTAGCGAAATCTATGACATTAATCTTTTTTTAATAAAGTATTTAAAAAACGAAAGTGTTTCTCCTTTATATCAATTAGAAAAATATTATCCATTAATTCATAAAGAAATTAATAAAAAACAATTTGATTTTATTACAAAATCAACAACATTATCTCTTAAAAACGGCATAAAACTTGGGTTATTTAGAAAGGACATTCAAATAGATTTTATATCAAGACTTTATTTTAAAGGTATGATTGGAATAAGAGATCTTGACACATTTCCAACAAAATTATACAACCCAGCTAAGCTTAAAATAGATTTTATTGAATATCACTTGAGGGCTATAGTTACAGAGAAGGGATTAAAACAATTAAACCATTTTATAAAAAAGAATTAATGAAAAAAATAGCTTTATTTATATGTATTGCTTTATTAACTGGTGATCTTAAAAGTCAAGATTCATTTTCTTTAGAAGATGCCGTAAATTATGCTTTACAGAATAATAGATCGGCAAAGAATGCTACAAATGATTTAAAAATTGCTAACGCAAAAAAATGGGAAACTATAGCAACTGGACT
>ENA-ORDA01001322-ORDA01001322.1-marine-metagenome-genome-assembly--contig:-NODE-1322-length-21427-cov-3.763279_pt1 | contig 21427 bp, 15 predicted proteins | sample MGYA00237778_ERZ508506 | MGnify/ENA primary metagenome ERZ508506 (study PRJEB26177, sample SAMN06267891) | marine metagenome | isolation source: Monterey Bay, California, USA | place: Pacific... | reverse complement strand
TATACTAGATTGACCAAATAGAGATTTTTTGTAAGCTTTTTCTCCAAATCGCTCGGGAAGGTCCATAGAATTCCATAAACTAAATCTTCTGGACCATGTTGCATCATAATGGCTGTCTGGAAATCCTTCAAAATCTCTATTTTCAGCATAAACGGATTCAGGCTTGAATTGTATAGATAAAGGCCCTAATTCCGCAAAAAAACCAAAACTAACTAGTTGTTGGTAACCTCGATTTGGAATCATACTTCCATTATTTCTGCTGTAAGGGTGATGACTACTATATTCCACTAAAAAATCAACAGGTAAGATTTTTAATGTGCCGTACTTACCAAGAAAAGTTTTCAATGTAGTTCCATATTTTTTACTACCGATAAGGCTTGGATCTATTTTGACCCCCTTTTCTCCCGTATGTATTGGCAATGACGTAAATGAAAAGGTAGGATCAAATTTACCTAGCAGCTGGGCTGTTCTGAGGTTTTGTTGAATAAAACTTTCGTTTAGGTTAATTGTCTGTGCTTGTGTATTTTGAAAAAAACAAACGCCAAGTATAATAGATAATATGATTCGCATAAAATATTTGTTCATTCAAATTCGACTATACGTATTTTTAAATTATCAAGAGACCAACTTTCATCACACTTTTCATCAACAGCATTAGGTTGGTAGAGTCTATCATAAAAGCGTATGAGTAAAGCGTTGTCGCTATGTTCAAAACCTTTTTGTATTGAATACATTGTAGTGTCATCTTCTTCAGATGCCAGACTGCAAAAGCCTGGTAATATTCGTGATGATCCTTCACGTGGGGAGTTGTCAAACGGAAAAACATTAGGATATGACTGTTTTAGGCAAAATGTTGGGTTACATACACTATTAGAAAAAGAAGTTTCCCAAATATTTGAAGGTATAGTTGTATCAATATCAGTTCTTAATTCAATTACCCATATATCAGGTTGGTCAGGATCAAGATTATTAAAATTACCATCCCATGAGTCGTGGATATATAAATCAAATGAAATTAAAATTAGATCATGAGTACCAATGTTGCTTAAGTTGAGCGTAAAACCATCATTATTATAGTCTGCATGAACAGTATTTAAGCCCCCTACCAAACCGGCCAAACCAGCCTCCTCTGTGGAATCTTTAAATCCAAATCCAGTATTAATAAATAATTTAGACTGATCTTTCATTCCATAAGATGTTATAAAAACATCAATAAGACCATCATTATTAAAATCTTCTAGACTGACTCCTCCAGATAAACCATTTTCTGCTACACCAATGTTTTGGGCAATTTCTTTAAATTTTGGAAAGTCTTTTTTTTCTTTTTCCCAATTTGGAAATTTAATGTAATAACTATCTGGAACATTAAAAGGATATTCGCCAATTGTCATATGTGCTAGGTTTAGTAGCCATTTATATTTATCAAGAGGAAATTTATTATAAATCTTCGAGTATATCTCTATGGATTTTTTAGATCCTTCTTTATCTTTATGATAAGCATCATTTTCTAATGGTAGAATACAAGAATACTCATTGTGATTATTTTGACAGTTATTATATTCTCCAAGCCTGAGATAAGCAAGGGCTAAAAGTTCAATTAGTGGAAGGTTACTTTTATTAATTAGGTTTTCATATGCTAAGTTTTGTTTTTGCAATAAAGCCTCAATCTCGTTAATACAATTTTGATTTTCACCCGCCAACAACAATTGTGTGCAGTATTTAAACCAATATTTTACTTTTTCATCTCTAGGAACTAATTCAATTTGAGAATAATATAAGTCTGCGAGTTTTTTATTCCAATGGTAATTATTTATTGGGTCTCCAGTATCATTTAACTCTTGAAGCATATTGACCATCAATAATGTTTCTGAATCATTGTTAGCTAAAATCGGACCTAAATCAAATTTTTTATTTTTTTTTATTTGAGCTGAAGAATTTATGAAAAATAATATATTGAATATTGTAAAAATTATTTTTTTAAGCATAAAAGAAACTTGATGATTTTATTCTTGAATTTTAAGAATATAAAAAAGAAATTATTTAAAATGGTTTGATTATTATTTGTTAAGCATTAGACAATGTTTTAATTGCCTTAATAAAATAATCCAGTTCTGCGATTGTTGTAAAAACGTTAGGAGATATCCTACATCCTTGAACATTTGCATAATCAATTGCTACAGTAAAAATTTTAAATTCCTTAAATAGTTTTTGAGCAAGTAATTCTGGATTCATTTTAGAAATACCTACATTCCCAATTCCACAGCTTCTTGAACTTTCAAAAGGTGTATTAATTACAACATTAGGAACTTCTTTCAGAGCATCTTGCCAATAATTTTTCAGAAAACGCAACCTCTTTTCTTTTCTTTCAAGATTCATCCACTTCAGATATTCAATAGCGTCAACAATGGCAAGGTCCGTATGCACTGGATGGGTCCCAGTATGACTCAAACGTTTAATTTTATTTGGATTTTTTTCATGATCAGCCATTAAAGGCCATAGTTGTGAAATACTTTCATTTGCAACATATAAAAGACCTGCTCCCAAGGGCGTTGCAAGCCATTTATGTAGACTAGAACCGTAATAATCACAACCTAGATCATCAATCTTGAACTGAAAGTGTCCTATGCAATGCGCGCCATCTACAAGGACTTTTACTCCATATTTATGTGCCATTTGACATATTTTTTTAATGGGTAAAATATGGCCGGTTATATTAATCATATGGCTAACTAAAATAAGTTTCGTCGATGAATTAATTTTAGACTCGTATAAGGAAACTATTTCTTTGTCGTTTTTAGGATGATTAGGTACAGATATCTTTTGCAAAATAACACCATGACGTTCAGAAATTTGCTCAAACATGTCTTGCATAGCCCCATAATCTTGAAGTGCATAAATAGCCTGGTCACCTTTTTTCCAATTGAACCCACTAATAACAAGGTCTAAAGACTCCGTGGTATTTCTAGTGATAACTAGATTTTCACTATTACATCCAACAATTTCAGAAAGTTTAGATGTAATCTCATTTTTATCCTTAAAACGATTAGAACGCATATAAAATGATCCCTCTAAATTCACACGCTTTATATGTTTGATATGATTTTCTAGTGTGGGTTTTGGTATGATATTATAATATCCACTCTCTAAATTAATAAAATCAGGATGTAAGTCATAATGACTTCTTACTTTGGTCCAGAAATCATCATCGCTATCTGTTTTTGAAAATGAAATTATTTCATTTGAGGAATTATTTAGTAACATTTCTCTTGGAATCAATGGGCTAACACCGATCAAACCAAGATTTTTAATGAATTCTCTTTTTTCCATTTTATTGACTTTTTTTAAAAGTTACAGATTTTATGAATATTATATATATGGCAATCCATAATTAACGTGATTATAAATAGATAATCAGCTAGTTAATGTATTTAATTTTTAGTGATAGGGATTTGTATATGAGAGGGGTACTTTTTAGAGTGATGAATTTTATTATGAGCTATAACCCCTATTTTCTCATCGTAATTATTACCCCCAGTATTTAAGTTTCTGGCAAATCTTGGAAAGTTACTACTTGAAATTTCAATTCTTATACGGTGACCTTTTTTGAACATATTACTTGTTGACATTGGAGTTAAATTGACTTCATAAACTTTCCCTTTTTCCATGAAAACTTCCTTTTCATACCCCTGGCGATAACGAACACGTTGTATAGTTTCATCTAAATTATAAGCTGAACCGTTTGGATGAAGATCTATTAATTTAATAGTAAAGTCCGTATCCTTTACATCAGATGACACATATAATTTAGAATTAATAAATCCACTAACTTCTGTATCCTGATCTAAGACTTCTGTTGTATACACTAAAATATCATTTCTAGCTTCCATATCTTTTTGGTCCCAAGCTCCTCCTTTTACTGCATTACCAGTACAACAAACATTACCTCCATATGAAGGTACTGGTGCCATGGGATCATATGTAAATTGGTCTGGATTATCTCTTATAGCTCTACTAGTTGATAATGTGCCATTTCCAAAACGGCTATTCGCATTTCCATTACTATTTAAGTAATAAGTAATCATTTTAGTATTTTCTGGAGGCCATGTTTCAGCAGATTGCCATTTATTACTACCCATTGTGAAGTATTGAATTCTTGGAGTAGTTTCTTTAAAATCATTTGAAGCTCCTTTTAACCACATATCAAACCATTTTGTTATTTGTTCATCATAATTTAATCGTGCGTCTCCAACACTACGTTCACCTACAATTGTATTTTCAGTGGCTCTTGTGAAAGCACAGTGAAGGGTTGGAGCTATTACTAGATATTGGTTATCTCTTATAAATGCATCTTTTGAATTATTCCTAGCGTGATTAAATAGTGCAATATTTGGTGTAATAGAAACATCATACCATGAAGCAAACCAAAAACTAGGCGTACCAATGTCTTTATCATCATGATAAATACCGCCATTAAACCAATCAGGATCATTTGGTTTGCGAAGAATCATTTTATCAAAAATTTCATGCTTACCATTTATATTTTTTAAAATATCTTGAATGGGTAAATGATTTAAAGCTTTAGCCATATCTACTTTTGGATTCTCAGGTGCTAAATCATAAAACCTTGATATTCTAATTAAATCCTCTTGTGTTGCTCCTTTCGGAATTCTTGGTTTAAACTTGTCGTGCTCCACTCCATAGAGCCATGAAAAAAACAACATCTGTTCTGCGCCTCCGCGATACCAATTTCCTTGTTCATTAATATTGCCTACGCGTCCAATACCTGCCCCAAATCCTTGAGGAACCATAGCAGCATGAGACGGATGATCTAAAGCAGAAACAGCCATTTGCCATTCAGCGGTTGAAGAACATCCAAGGGTTCCAATTTTTCCATTAGACCAGGACTGACTTTTCATCCATTCAAAAGCATCGTAAGCGTCTGTAAGAGGTACTCCTAAAATATCCCATTCTCCTTCTGAATAATAACGCCCTCGTTCATTTTGAACTACATATGCATATCCTTTTTTAAGGTATTCATAGGCGCGTTTTGCAGTCCTTAATTTTTGTTCGCCATCGACCCAAGAGTTGAAATTATAGGGAGTTCTTGAAAATATAATCGGATATTTACCATTTCCTTTAGGTCTATAAATATCGCTAGCAAGTCTTATTCCATCTCGCATTGGCATCATTACTTTTTGATCTACAATAGCTATCTTTTTTAGATTATCGTAAATATCTTCTTGTCCGTGTAAAAAAATCGAGAACATTAAAGAACAAAAAAGTGAACTGAAAAAAATAATTAATTGATTTTTCATAATCTTAGATATTTTATTTTCAATATACTAAATTACAAAGACTTAGTTTTTTTGGTCATAGGACAATCTTGATGCTTAAAACTAAAAAGGAATATAATTTTATTTTTAAATTTTAGAGGAAGTTTTAGCGTCAGATTTTTATGTGTTAACGTCAAAATCTAAATTTAGATTCATGAAATTAAGTCTTCTATCATTTACACTAAACTGAAGTGAAAACTCTTGATTAAAAAAACATAGATATTGACGAAAAATTTAAACTTAATAAATCCCCTAAATTGATTTACAGTGTTTTTATTATATTTAGTTTAAGTAAGTGTTCAGGGTGCTTTATTCAATAATAATTATTAGATTTAATAAATGAGTAAATTATACGATTATATTATTATTGGTGCAGGATCAGCAGGATGTGTCTTAGCTAACCGTTTATCAAAAAACCCAAAAAACTCTGTTTTAATATTAGAAGCTGGTGGACCGGATAATAATATGAATATTCATATTCCTGGTGCATATTTAAAGGTTCATAAAAGTAGGAATGACTGGGGGTTTTGGACTGAAAAACAAGTCAACGTTTCAAATCGAAAAATCTATTTACCTAGAGGAAAAACTCTTGGTGGTAGCAGCTCCACAAATGCAATGGCTTATGTAAGAGGTAACGCTGCTGACTATGATGGTTGGGCTGAACTAGGAAATTTAGGATGGAGTTATAAAGATCTACTGCCTTATTTTAAGCGTTCAGAAAATCACGAACAATTTGACTCGATGGATTCTGGCTATCATTCTAGATCTGGAGAGTTAGGAGTTACCCTTCCCATTCGGTTTCAAACTCCATATGTGGAAGGTTTTATTGATGCGTGTGCAGCAATAGGTATTCCGGCCAACATAGATTATAACGGTGCAATTCAAGAAGGTGCTAGTTTAGTTCAGAGCACAATCAAAAATGGAAAACGTGAAAGTGGCGCAACTGCTTTTTTAAAACCTGTTCTAGATCGAAACAATCTAACCGCTATTTCAAACGCTTTTGTTGAAAAAATTATTTTCGATGGAAAAAAAGCGGTAGGAGTTCAATACAAAAAGGGAGTAAAAACGATTCAAGTAAAAGCACAAAAAGAAATTATTCTTTCAGCTGGAGCTTATCAATCACCTCAATTATTAATGCTTTCTGGAATTGGAGAAGCTTCCGAATTAAAGAAGCATGGGATTGATTGCGTTCATGAATCAAAAGGGGTTGGTAAAAACTTACAGGATCATTTATTTTATCCAATAAGTGCTCAATCAAAAACTCAAGAAGGGATTAATCATTATATCTCCCCTTTAAAACAACTCAAGGCTGCATGGAATTATTTTGTTCACAAAAAAGGGGTTTTTTGCACTAGCCCCCTTGAGGGAATGGCCTTTTTTGATCTTGACCAAAAAGGTGGAAAAGTAAATTTTCAATTACATTTTTCACCAATATCAATTGGAAATGATTACGGTTATGATGCTTATGATCTTTATGACTATCCAAGAGTAGACGGTTTTACTATATTACCAACACTGTTACATCCTAAAAGTAGAGGTACAGTTAACCTCTCTTCATCTAACCCTAAAGAAGCACCAATAATTCAACCAAATTTTTTAAAAGAAAAAGAAGATCTAGATTATCTAGTTAAAGGAGGTAAATTGGTATTTAAAATAATGGAAGAACAAGCATTGAAAAATTACACAAAAGTAAATGGCCTTCCATATAATCGATCTTCTGAAGATCTGCTTATCGAACATATAAAAAAAACTTTAGAAACTGTCTACCATCCTGTGGGTACGTGTAAAATGGGAAATGATGAAATGGCAGTTGTTGATCCTACTTTAAAAGTTCATGGGGTTAAAAACCTTCGTGTTGTTGATGCGTCTATCATGCCTAAAATTGTTTCTGGAAACACCAATGCTCCAGTATTTATGATTGCAGAAAAAGCAGCAGATATGATTTTAAAAACCGTACTTTAAAATAGAAGCTCTAACTCTTTTAAGTTTTTTATTAGTTTCCATTAAATTTATCTCTTTGTTAAAAGGCTCAACACTTACCGCTCCATTGTAACCCTTAGAACTAATAAAATCTAAGAATTTTTTTAGGTCAATTAATCCAGAATCACCTGGTAATTCTCGTTCTTGGTCAATTTGCATATCTGCACTACGACCAATTACAGCATCGTTAATTTGCACAGATACAATATCTTTGGCTTCCAAAAAATCCATATTATCTATTTGATCCCCGGCGCAGTAAGTGTGAAAACTGTCTAATAAGTAACCCACATTTTTTTTGGCAACAGCATCAATAAGTTCTCTTAATTCACTAATACTGTGTAAAAAAGAATATTTATCTCTTGACATTAAAGTCTTTGGTCCCACAAATTCTAATCCAAGTTTTAGATCTTCTTCTTCCAAAACAGCTGCAACTTGCTTTAATCGTTTTTGATGCTGATTAAAATTTTGGAGATAGGTTAAACTTTTATTTGTGGGCATAATCCATGTAACAAAACTGGGAATATTAAAAGAAGCTATTATTTTAATATTTTTTTGGAGAAATTTAAGCCCTTGCTGAAATATCTTCTCAGAAGAACGAAATTCAATAGGAAGTCCCCCCCCATCAAATTTTATTCCATGGTTTCTCATTTTTTCGAGATAAACTTTTTTTTGATTGGGACTGAATGCAACAAGTTCATTTAAAAGAGGGCTAATCGAAGAAAAATTGAACATAATCGCATAATCGAGAAGTTCTTGGGCATTACACTGAAGTCCTATAGCTCCTGGATTCAAGGATGCTCTAAATGATTTTAGTGAATCTACAACTGGAACAGTATTCATTAAATAAGGACTAATTCCAGCAAGAGAAGTAGTCTGAATAAACTGTCTTCGATTCAACATAATGTTTATTTTAATTAATTTATGATATACAATACTCAAATATAATAAATCCATGAACTTAAAAAGATGATAACTTAAGAAGAACCTTCATTGACATAATTTTTTTAAAAAATTGAGATTTATTTTTTAAAATGAAAGATTTTTTTGTGTAATTAGTATCACCAACAAACTTAGTGATGTTTTATTTTTAACAAATCTTTAAAGAAAATTTGTTAAAATATTATGAGAGTTTCTTTTTTGGAGAAGTACTATTGCATTATAAAATATTTAAAATTAATCTAATTGAAATCAATTAAATTTCCATCCTTTATACTTTCTACTCTTTTATTATTTAGTTGCAATGAATCAGATGATAATTTAACTTCTAAAAAAGAGCCCTTTGAGGTTATATACACCACTGCCAATATTCTTACCGATATAGATGAAAATATTTATAATGATGATGAATCGGTTAAAGCAAATAGTATATATTCATGGTCATCAGACGAGACAAATAGAATTCTAAATGGAAACGGAATACCTAATCATGAAGTTGGTGCATTTCCAAATCAAAACAACCCAAACACTATTAGTAAGCAAGATGTAAATAAAAGATTTACTCTTTTTCCAGAAATTATTTCAGATACAGGAAGACGACTCGGCGGTCCAGCTGGAGCAATTGCATATGCCATAAATAGTGTGAAATTTGATCCAGGAACTGCAGGAAGATGTGATGATGATGGTGTTTGTAGTTTAGCAATGGGACAAGGAAATTGGAGCATTGAAGCCCTTGGACACGACACATTTGATTTTGGAGATGATATGAATCATGCGCATGTTCAACCAACAGGTGAGTATCACTACCATGGTATGCCTGAACTTCTTATTGATTTCTTAGGAGACAATAAAGGCATGACAATTGTTGGATGGGCTTCAGATGGCTTTCCAGTTTATGCAAGATATGGTTACTCTGACCCTAATGATATTAATAGTCCAGTAGTAGTACTTCATCCTAGTTACGCACTAAAATCAGAGCCTGATGCAAATCGTCCTGAAACATTAACTTCCTTAATTGGGGGACCAGGTCAACCAACAGTTAATCCAAATATTCCAATTTCAATGGGGTCATTTACACAAGACTTTGAATATTTAGAAGGGTCTGGTGATTTAGATGAATGCAATGGAAGAGTCGGAGCAACTCCTGAATTTCCTGAGGGAATTTATTACTATATGGTTACTGACGATTTTCCTTATTTTTCAAGATGTTTAAAAGGAAAATTTTAATAATAAAGAGAGGAATTAGATAAGTTGTGGAAATTGAAATGTTTGGGTTTTCATAAACTAACAAAATTCTGTCATACATTTTGGAAAGAAAATCTGCTGGCAGGGCAATGTAAACTTATACACTATATGTTTTTTTTGTAATTTTATTAATTATGCTGTACATCTCTGAAATTTTTGGAATAACTTTTTCATTGCTGTCTGTAATTTTGGGTGCTTTTGGAGCACACTTGTTGAAAAAAATTCTTCCAGAATCAGCATTACAATCTTTTGAAGTAGGGATTAGATATTTAATGTACCATGGACTTATCTTATTAATATTACCTCTTTTATCATTAGAAGATACACAATGGATTGAGGGGTTTTTTATACTTGGAACTTTTCTTTTTTCTTTTAGTATTTTCTTTCTTTCATTGCAATCTATTATAAGTTTTAATTTAAAATGGTTGGCCCCTGCAACTCCGATTGGTGGAATTTTTTTAATTATTGCTTGGACTATCCTCTTATTTAAATACATCAATTTTTATATTAATTAATTGTATGCTAGATCCTGATTTAAAATTTGTTTTAGGTGATTCATATTCAGATGACTTTTTTTCTAATGGCGCAAAGTATAGAGAAACTTTAAATAAGGCAGGCATTCTAATCTTTAACTCATTTATTGGACCCGATGGATTAAAGGCTCTTCAAAATGAAGCAAATGAGCTTAAAAAATATTCTTATAAAAGTTCCTCAGAGTACAACGTTTATATCTCTGAACATGACCCTTCTTTTAATAAGAATAGTCCACGAAATAGAATTATGAGTACATCAAAAAAATGTATCCCTAATGATTTAATACCAAAAAAATCGATTCTTCAAAAAATATATGATTCTACTGTAGTTAGATCTTTTTTTCTAGATCTTTTAAATAAAGAAGAATTACATCCATATCAAGATCCTCTTTCTAGTATTAATATAAATTATTATGATGAAGGAGATGCTTTAGGTTGGCATTTTGATAATTCAGACTATACTATAACATTATTAGTTAAAAATTGTCCTCAAGGAGGTGTATATGAGTTTTTTAATGATATGAGATATAAAGAAGGTGATGAAGACTATGATTTTGTAGAAAAAATATTAGATGAAAAAATTAAAGGGACAAAAGTAGATAGTCTTGAAGGTGATTTAATGATTTTTAAAGGTAATAAATCAATACATCAGGTTACTGCAGTTGAAAAAGGAGAGAGAATTTTAGTTACATTTAATTATAATGAAACTAAAGGAATTTTTCTATCAGAACAGTCTAGAAAAACTTTTTTTGGTAGAATAAAATAAAAAGAACTTCTATTGGATTGATTTTCAATAAAAAAATCAAACATGCTACAAATTTATTTGCTTCAAGCACCCTCTATATTTAACGCTGAAAAATTTTTTATTTACTGATTAATTTTGGAAAATACTGATCATCTTTATTGTGATATAAAAGTGAATCTAAATATTTCCTCCCTAAATATTTTCCATCTTTAATCACAGCATTTATACTCAAAGTGTTCTCAATCTTTTCAAGTGGATTATTGTCTAAAATAATAAGATCTGCAATATATCCTATTTTTACTTTACCCAGGGAATCATTCATGTTAAAATATTTTGCAGGATTGATAGTAGCAGATTGAATTACTTCTCTGTTGGAGAGACCTGAATTATTTAATTCTATTAGTTCTTGGTGTAAACTTAATCCTGGAAGCAAATACCCAATTGGAACATCAGTTCCTGCCATAAATTTAATTCCATTTAGATTCATATATTTTACCATTATTTGTGTCCAATCACTATAATTTTTTAAATCCATATTTAAATTCCTAGGAATTTTTTTAATCTCACTGATCCATTCTTCTTTTTTATTTTTTGGAAGCATCTTAAAATAAGAAGTATAAGATGAGTCTTTATACTTTTGATAAACATAGTTTTTATAAAGTCTTAGAGTGGGTACTTGCCATGTCTTATTTTTAGCTAAAATCGAAACAACCTTTTTTATTTTACTAGAATCCAAACTATAAATCGATTTAAAACGTTGTTTTTTGTGCAATGTTCTTCTCAATTGAGATCCTTTTATTTGTTTTTTATTTTCTAATATTTCTTTACGCTCTTTTAAAAACCTTTCGGAGTGAATACTCATCGAGAGTTCTATATTTCTTAAATGTTCAATACTATTTAATCCTAAATTCGAGGCATCTATTACACTCATGCTCAATGGAACATGACCCGTTAGTTTTAAATTATTTTCTTTAGCAATTTCAGCAATTGCATCAAATTGAGTAGGACTTAACATTTCGTATGCTTTTAGAAAGTCTACATTCTTATCTACTAATATTTGAACTTGTTTTTTTAAGTCTATCACATTGGTAGTTCTAATCGAAAGTTCAGGATAGTTTGGACTACTCCCATCATATACATTATAATTACCATCTACTAAAGGACCTGCAATTTTTACTCGAGGTGTCGTTTTTGGATTTTCAAGTGATTTTTGTTTAAATGAATTAACAAAATTAATCTCTCCACCCGTATCTCTTAGGCTAGTTACACCATGTGCTAAAAATAAATCTGGCATCGAATTCGCTAAGTCAGTTTCATAAGCAAAATGAATATGTGCATCCCATAAACCAGGCATAATATATTTTTCATATCCATCATAAATAATATTTTTTTGAGATACTTTAACTTGATTGGTTTTAAATTGATTTATTATTTTATTTTCACTTATAACCAAAGTCATCTGGTTTTCAGCCTCCTCAATTGGGTGAATAATACTAATGTTTTCAATCAAATATGAGTTTTCGAAATAGATCCCATCATTTGAACATGCAGTAATTAATATAATTACCGTAGACAGAAAATAGTACTTAAACATGAATACCCAGCGAGTTTCTTCCTTGTAAACAAATTGATAAATAGTTTTCCAATTCATGAGGTAAACATCCTAGGTTCTTATTACTTGGTAAAGTAGATATATGCAAAGACTCCAGTAGCAATCCAAAGTGCACCAGCAATTAATAATTTTTGTGTTTTTGTTAAACTATCCATAATCTAAAGGTAAAATAAATCTTTTATGTCATCACTATAACTCACCTCCTTAAAATCAAAATGCTTTTAACAATAATTATTTTAATTTTTTTAAGAAACGATTGCCAAAGAGCCTAATACTTTTATCAAAAAATTGACTTTAATAATAAAGATTCTGAATTCACATCCTGCAAAGTGGAGAGTTTTCTTTTAACTTTAGGCATATTCTCTTTTAAATTTTCGGGATTTGTGATTCTTTAAGAATATCTCTAAATTGAAGAGAATTAGACCTAAATAAATTTAAAATGAATTCAAAAACATTATTCACTTTATTTATTATTAATTTCTTCGCTTTTTTCAGTTGTAATAATGATCCTATCTGTGATACTGTTATCCAAAATGGAACTATATATGACGGTTCTGGACTTCCCTCGTATATAGGTACACTTGCAATGAAAGGAGATAAAATTATCTACGTTGGTCCTCCAAAAAAATTTAAATCCAAAAACAAAATAGATGCTACTGGAAAAGGAGTGTCACCTGGCTTTATAAATATGTTAAGTTGGGGATATTCTTCTTTGTTAAAAAATGGTCGTTCTCTAAGTGATCTTAAACAAGGAGTAACTTTAGAAGTTTTTGGAGAAGGAACTTCTGCAGGTCCTAATGGACATCCTGATAGTTTAGATTATATTTCCTTTGGTGAGGCTATGGAAAAATTAATAAAAAATAAAGTTTCTCCTAATATTGCATCTTTTCTAGGGGCAGCTACTGTTCGAATTCAACATATTGGATATGCCAATAGAAAAGCAAGTTTTTTAGAAATTAATGAGATGCAAAAAACCGTAAAAACATCAATGGAAGAAGGTGCTATGGGAATTGGCTCTTCTTTGATTTATGCCCCTGGAGATTATGCAGATACTGAGGAGCTCATTGCCTTAAATAAAATAGTTTCTGAATATAATGGTATGTATATCTCTCATATGCGAAATGAAGATAATCGTGTAATAGAAGCGCTGGAAGAATTAATTACAATTGCCAGAGAAGCTAAGGTATCGGCAGAAATTTATCACTTAAAAGCTTCGCGAAGACCAAATTGGCACCTTTTAGATACAATTATTGAACATGTTGAAAACGCCCAAAAAGAGGGCTTAAAGATTACAGCAGACATGTACACCTATCCTGCGAGTTCGACCGGATTAACTGGTGTAATACCCACTTGGGTTCAAGAGGGAGGTCATAAAGCTTGGATCAATCGCATGAAAGAACCAAAAGCTCGAAAGAGATTGCTTAAAGATATCCGAGAAGAACTTAGTCAACAGCCCCCTGAGGGAATACTTATGGTTGGATTTAAAAATCCATCAATGGCAGATAAGTATCAAGGAAAAACTATTGCTGAAGCATCTGAAATGAGAAAACAAAGTCCTGAAGAAACTATTATAGATATGATTATTGAAGATGATAGTCGAATTCAGTGTATCTATTTTAGTATGAGCGATCAAAACATTAGGAAAAAAATTAAACTCCCATGGGTTTCGTTTTGTTCTGATGCTGGCTCTTATTCCGACCCAATAGAAGGATTTAGAACTCATCCAAGAGCATATGGAAGTTTTATTAGGGTTCTCGGTAAATTTTCAAGAGACGAAAATCTTTTATCCCTTGAAGAAGCTATTCGAAAATTGAGTGGACTTCCTGCTAGTAATTTAGGACTAAAAGATAGAGGTTTATTAAAAGAAAATTATTTTGGTGATGTAGTTATATTTGATCCCATAACTGTTGGTGATAATGCTACGTTTGAAAATCCTTTACAATATGCAAATGGTATTGAATATGTTTGGGTTAATGGATCTATTGTAATTAAAGACGGAAAGCATACGAATTCTTTCCCGGGACAATTTGTTAAAGGACCTGGGGCACTAAAAAATAATGCTAATTTATAATCTAACAACAATAGAAAATTATCTCAATAAATCTAGTAGTAATTTTTATACTTGAATCATAAATAAAATTTCTAAAAGATTAATAGAATTTAAAACTGATTTTAATCAGGTAAAGGCCAAAACTTAAATCATATCTTCACTTTTAGCAAAGCCTTTTTTATTTAAAAAAAAGCTAAAAAATCGTTGTACTTTTAGTAAATAATTTTTTTCCTTCTAGTTTTTATAAATGTCAAAATTACCGAAAAAGTATCAATTTATAGACTTATCTGATTACGGACGTAAACCAGGGCATTGGATTGCTAGCATACTTCAGCATACCAATTTAACAGCTATTCATGTAACTACAATGTTTATTATAACCGGGCTTATAGCAATTGGATTCATGTTAAATGGATACTTGATTACATCTGCTTTTTTTATAATATTAAAATCCATTTTAGATGCTGCAGACGGAGAATTATCACGACTGAAAAAAAATCCTTCATATGTAGGACGCTATTATGATTCAATAGCAGATTTAGTACTCAACTTTTGTTTTTTATTAACCTTTTGGTACCTAACTGATATTTCGATAATTTTTATGTTAATCGCTTTTTTGGGGATCCAACTTCAAGGCACTCTTTATAACTTCTATTATGTGATTTTACGAAATTCCGTAGAAGGTGATACTACCAGCCGGGTTATTGAAAATAGCAAACCAAAAGCCTTCAAAGGCGAGAGTCAGTCCAGAGTAAATCTATTTTATAAAATTTACAATATTTTATATATATGTTTTGACAAGAGTATGTATTACATGGACAAAGACGCAAGGTTTAGCAAGCCTTTCCCAAAATGGTTTATGACCCTAATTTCATTATATGGTCTCGGGTTTCAATTATTACTAATGGCACTCATGTTGATCTTTAATCTGCAAAACTTTGTTATCCCTTTTTTTATAGGATATTCCGTTTTGATAATTATATTTATTTACATTAGAAAGCTAATTCTTTAGCCATGGTGTAAAAATTAATAATCTACTCAAAAAATCATTTTGAGTCACAATTTCATTAAAAAGAACCATTAATAAAACTTAAGTAATTTAATTCTCGACTTTTGATCTCACTTTTAAAACGTCCTCTGTGTAGGCTAAAATTCTCATGCCCTCTGCATCTATGAGTGTATCTTCTTTCAGTAAACTAGCTATTTCATGAGTGACAACTACATTCCTTTTAAGCTGCCCTAGAAGTAACTCTCTTTTCACATCTTCTACTGTTTCTTCTTTACTTTTGCTTGAGTTAAGTAAATCAATTAAATTATCGAAGTGTTCAGCTTCCTTATCAAGTCTATTCTGAAGCGCTTTCAGTCTTTTAGTAGTTTTATTCATATTTCAAATATAAATAAAAAACTTGCCTAAGATAATATGTCTTTGGTTTAAAAGAAATACGCCATTAAAATTAATTAGAGGTGCATTCTGAACTAACTAACAAGACTAAAATGAAAAATAAAAGCTTTGTTATATTTATAAAACATTTGTAAATCAAAAAAACCTTAGATAAGACTTCAAAAAAATTGGAGAAAGTATTCCGAAAGCTACTTTAGTTTCTTGGCTTAAAGATGTCGGAAATGAAATTGAAGAAGGGGATCCATTAATAGAAATATCTATTGATCAAGTAAATTCTTTTGTCCCTTCAGAATTTTTAGGAGAATTAAAAGAAAACATCTCTGTCTAGTGGAGTTTGGATTACACCCCTCTATGCCAGTTAACACCTAAGGAAACCCCCCTACTTAATAAATCTATAACGCTATGATTGTCATTATATTAGATGTAAGATTTAGTGTGCAATGTGTGTAGTGTATTAATATCCTGAGATTTTGGGTTATATAATAGATACAAGAACTAGTATCTAAAAAAATGATTCTAGATTACTCCCAAACCGTTATTACTTTTATACTAAGTTGTATGCCGTTTTTATTCCGATTCTTTTCATTCGTTTTGTGTTAAAATAGGTTTTCCATTTAAAGCTTGAACTAATGTTGTAGTAGCAAGAGCTGCGTAAAGAATTGAAATAATAATAATCGCTTTTGTATTTTTAAAAATATAAAAAGAAAGAAATGGAAGTAGCTGCAAAGCGTGCATTCCTATAAAGTGAGATACTCTTAAATCGCCTACCGTTTTACTCCAACCGACAATAAACCAGTTAGAATTATCATTGATTGCTCCTACGCTATGGTTCATTCTCGACCCCATTAAAGGACCTTCGAAAGAAAAAACTACAAAAATGAGTATTCCAAAACGAATCGCCCAAATATAGTAATTTGGTAAATCAGGAAATGTCTGTGTAAAAAACAAGAAGCCAATGTATGCTGTATAAAGTGTTACGATTGTAGCCGCTAACCCCATTAATGAATACAACATTGAATACGTGGGTGTACTTTTATTGAAATGAGACATCTGACCTTGTGAGGCTTGATAAATGATATATAAAAGTTCAAAACCAAACAAAATAATAACTACACAGTTAAAAGGTGTTTCATTAAAATTTGACAAATAATGACAATACCAAGCCATTGTCCAAGCAAATAAACCTATTGAAACCGCAAATTTTAACGGCTTAAACCAAGCGTTTACTCCGTGAACTTGAGTAGTTACAAGTTTGGTTAAAACGATACATAGTATTGAAAGAGATAAGCAGACTAAACCAAAATAAAACAAAGATTCGTTCCGAATTTTTAATTCCTTAATAAAATTTAATATTCCTTCAACCATTACCTTATTGTTTTTTGTCAAGCGTAAACTTCGGTACAAAATAATTCAAGCAATAAAGCATTGCTCCGTATGTAAAAATGATCGTAGGCATATTGGTGTTAAATCCTAAGTCAAATTCTGGAATACTAAATAACTGTCTAAAAGATTTTGTGGCAATGAGTAGTATAAAAATCATTCCGTAAGCAAAAACAGAAATAATTGCAATTCTATTTTTTGTAGTTCTAATAATTCCTCTTTTTACTTCTTCTCTAAAGAAATACCACATAGCACCAATACTAAATATGGCTTCTATTAAAATGGCTAAATAAGGATTAGATGCATACAATCCAAGACCAGCTTCCAGTGTATCTGCCCCAAAAATATGGTGCATATGTCCTGAAAAGAAATCTAAAACAAAATGGATTGATACTAAAGCCATACTTACTAAGCCTATTTTGGTGTTTTTGAATAGCAGTTTCCCAATTAAGAAAACAATTGCCAACCAAAATAATTGCGGTAACAAATCATGGCTGTATAACATATCTACTGCCATATTACTTAAAGTGGCATCAAATGCATCACTCGGACTGGTTGGTTCAAAACCTAAATAGTGAAAGGTAAACCACAAAAAATCTTGTAATTGAGATATAATTAAAAAATAAAGTAGCATTCCTTTTGGGAATTTTTGTTTTGCTATTAATGCCGCTGCAAAATGTCCTGCTATCATAATTTCTAATTAATTTTTGTATTTTTACTATCGAATTGAAAGCAAAAATAATAATTACTATCGAATTATAAGTAATAACCTATAGAAAATGAAAAAAGAATTTCGCTCTGGCTGTCCAATCTCATCTACATTAGATGTTGTAGGTGATAAATGGTCTTTGTTAATCATTAGAGATATGCTTGTCAAGCACAAAAAGACGCTCATGGAAATTTCTAATTCAGATGAAAAGATTGCACCAAGCATTTTATCTGCACGATTAAAATTGTTAGAATCGTATAGACTGATCGTTCAAAACGAAAGTGCCAGATAACAAAAAAAAATATTTATTTGTTAACGGAAAAAGGGGTTCGTTTAACTCCAATAATTATTTAATTCAGTTTGTGGGGAGATAAGTGGATGAGAGAATTTAATCAAATAGATATAATTGATGGTCTCAATACTGATAAATCAGTTAGCGCGGCAACCATTCAAGATAATTATGCGTCTATGATTGTTGGATTCAAACGCTTAATCCGCCAAGGATAAATTAAAAAAAAAATAAGTATGTTCTTAAAGATTGCGATAACATCAATCCTAATATTTTCAATTTTCAATGCGAATGCTCAAAATGGCTATGGAAATAAAGAAACGACATGGTCAGCTGATGCATTTGATTATTGGTTTACTAATGTTAGTGAACAAAATCTGCCATATGATATTTCAGAAGCTGTATTGTTTACTAGTTCGACACGGCTTGGACAGCTGCTATTTACAAAAAGTGGAATAACGATTCTAAATCCACGTCGATTAATAAAAGAGCATCAAGATTTGAGCAAAATTGAGGAGGGTGGAGAAAATAAAATATATGATGATCTAAACCCTTTGAAATATGAATTCCTGTTTATTAATTCTAGTCAAGATGCAGAGCTCATAGGCAGTCTAAAGTGTTCGCATTATAGTGTATTTGGACGAACTAAACTTAGCAATTACAACAATCTTGTTTATCGCGGCATATATCCGAACATCGACATTATCTTTTCCCTGCCTGAAACTGGTGGATTAAAATATGATATTATTGTTCATCCAGGTGGAAATATTGAGGATGTTCAAATCATGCATAAAGACAGTAAACTGGATATAAAAAAAGAGGGCAATCTAAATATTAAAACTGAAGGCTACTTGCTCACAGATAAAGCTCCAACAGCTTTTGATTCAGATGACATACCGGTAGCCGTTTCTTTTGAGTTAAAGAACAACTTAGTTTCTTTCGAAACAGAACCATACGACAAGAGTAAGACACTTATTATTGATCCTGTCATTGATTTTTCTCCAGATTCATCTTTTGTTTCAGGGAGCGGAACATTTTACCCGTTGGAGCCGATGTTTAGAAATATCAATTTTGACATGTCGGGAAATCTTTATTGTTCAGTGGATAGATTCTGGAATTTTGGTAATTTCTTTAATTACCGGAAGTATTCGCCAAATGGTGTGTTATTATGGTCGAATAATACTGGTGTTGCATATATCCGACATTCTGATATTACAGTTAATCCACAAACGGGAACTTCTTACGCAGTAACTGACGATTTAGTATCAATTGATAGCAATGGATTTACAATTGCAAGCGTTAATAATGCAAATAGCGAATACTCAGTAAGATACGACCCTTGTTTGGATACGGTTATTTTGGGCTTGGGAGGTTGCCATCCTACTGCTCAAAATGAAGTTGCAGTCTTAAGTCCTAATATTTTGACCGGGGGGGGAAATAATATTGATTTATTCCCGTGTTTCTTTAATTTACAATCGTCCAGTGCTTTAACATTAGATCCTGAAGGTGGCGACGCCTATTTTGTAATGAATACAGCAACCATCGGACCAGGTCTTATTTACAAAATGAATTATGGGCAAATTGGTGTTTCTCCTTACTTGATATGGCAAGACTCTACCTCAAGTAGTACATACCCAAGAATAGCAAGTTCTGATGTTTTAGCTTGTGGAAGAAATTACCTTTACTATTTTGATGGTTCTACGATTGAAAAAAGAAACAAGAATACAGGAGCGCTTTTGAATACTCTTACAATCAATGTAAATAGTCCAATTCTATTGAGCGCCGATGTATTTAATGCTGCTGTCAATGGTTTTGTCAATGTCTCTCCCCATGGACTTGATCTTGATCTATGCGGTAACGTTTATGTTGGGCAATCGCAAGCTGTAAAAGTATATGATTCAAATTTAAATTTTTTGACTCAGTACCTCACAACTAGCTTAGATACGATTCTTGATATCCAAATACATGAAGATCAATTGGCAGTTGGTGGGCTAAACTTTTTGGAAGTTTTTGCGCTACCTTATTTTTCAGGAACTAATAATATTACCTTAAGTACTACTCCAGATACCTGTGCTTTATGCACAGGATCGGCTGCAATAGATACAACATCATTTCCATGTGGAGATCTTGATTCGTTAAATATTCTATGGTCCAATGGGCAAAATACTCCAACTATTTCGGGGTTGTGCGAAGGCTGGTATTCTGTGACTATTAGTGGAGGTTGTTTTTCTCAACAATTCACAGATTCTGTATTCGTGAGTAACGCTGCCACGCTTTGTGGCTTAAATATTTCTATTCCAGATGATACTATTTGTGTTGGTGAATGTGTCGACCTAGTTGCTGCAACTATAGGTTCTTTTACTGCGCCAGTCACTTATGCATGGAATAATGGCATCATAGCAACAGGTAGTGTCGTAAACGTCTGTCCAACAGTAACAACGACATATGAAGTGATTGGAACTGATTCAACCGGTCTAGCGGACACGGCAATCGTTACCATCACTGTTGTTACGCCACCGGTAATAAATCTTGGGAATGACACAACCATTTGCGCTGCTCCGTTCACCTTGGATGCAGGAAATATAGGAGCTTCTTTTTCTTGGCAAGATGGTTCCAACACTCAACTTTTCAGTGTTGATAGCTCTGGTGTGTTTTCTGTAACCGTTGATAATGGTGTTTGTATTAACACTGATAGTATCGTCATTAACTATGATCCAGCAATTGTGAATCTGGGGCCAGATATTATCACTTGTCAGCCAGATACTGTTGTTTTTGATGCTGGAGTTCTTTTCGTATCGTATTTATGGGGTGATAATTCTACCGACCAGACTTTAAATGCTTTAAATACAGGCATGTACAGTGTCGAGGTGACGAACTCTTCTGGGTGCACTGCTTTGGATACCACCGAAATCATTGCTGGCTCACTTGCTTTAAATCTGGGCAGCGACACAGTAATTTGCCAAGGGCAATCATTACTAGTTAATGCACAAACGCAAGCGTCGGGTGTAGACTATTTATGGAGTACTGGGTCTACTAATCCAACCTTGACTTTGTCAGATGCTGGAGTATATTGGGTTGAGGTATCCTCCGGGATTTGCTTGCAAAGAGATTCCATAGAGGTACAAGAACAAATTGTAACAGCTGCATTTGAAGGTTTAAATGAATCGGGTTGTTCTCCCGTAACTATCGATTTTAACAGTATATCTGTTGTGA
>ENA-ORDA01001315-ORDA01001315.1-marine-metagenome-genome-assembly--contig:-NODE-1315-length-21563-cov-4.199199_pt1 | contig 21563 bp, 12 predicted proteins | sample MGYA00237778_ERZ508506 | MGnify/ENA primary metagenome ERZ508506 (study PRJEB26177, sample SAMN06267891) | marine metagenome | isolation source: Monterey Bay, California, USA | place: Pacific... | reverse complement strand
GAAGTTACCACAGGCTCAGTTCACACACCTATTTTTCAAACATCTACCTATGTTCAAAACGATTTTGCAGACCATCTTGGATATGAATATGCACGTGGAGATAACCCCACTCGAAATGCCCTTCAACGAGCGCTCGCAGAAATGGAATCGCCTCATAAAGAAGCATATGGTTTCTGCTTTGGAAGCGGAATGGCAGCGATTACAACCATCAGTCAAATGCTCAAACAAGGCGACCATGTCATCGCGTGTGACGACCTTTACGGTGGCACAGTTCGTCTATTTGACCAAATTGCCTCGCGCTTCGGTATTGAAACAAGTTATTCTTCATTGAAAAGTGGAGACCTTGGGAAAGTTGTTCGTGAAAACTCAAAAATTCTTTGGCTTGAAAGTCCAACCAACCCACTTCTTACAGTTCATGATATCAAATCATTAGCAGCAGAAGCCAAAGAACATGGGCTCATCGTCGTTGTTGATTCGACCTTTGCAACACCAATTCTACAGCGCCCGTTCGAGTTGGGGGCAGATATCATTGTTCATTCAACGACCAAGTATATCGGTGGCCATAGTGATGTCATCGGTGGTTGTTTAATCACCCAAAGTAAGGTACTTGCTGAAAAGATTTCATTCTTGCAAAATGCCGTTGGTGCAGTACCAGCGCCGATGGATTGTTTTCTTATCCTCCGTGGACTACGTACCCTCGCTTTACGAATGAACCGTCATTGTGAAAGTGCACAGATCCTAGCAGAACGATTACAGGACAATGAAAAGGTCACCCGTCTTTTTTATCCTGGGCTGAAAAGCCACCCAACCCATGAAATCGCACAGCGGCAAATGAATGCCTTTGGTGGTATTATTTCTTTAGAGGTCGAAGGAGGAGAAGCGGGTGCTCGAAATTTTGCAGCTCAGTTGAAATTATTTGCAACTGCAGAAAGTTTGGGTGGAATCGAATCGCTCATCAACCATCCATGGACAATGACGCATGCAGCAATTCCTGAGAAACAACGCTATGATGCAGGAATGACTCCGGGCTTGATTCGTTTGTCAGTTGGTATCGAGGATACAGAAGACCTATGGCAAGATATTGTCAACGCACTTGAAACGCTCTAAATATCTGAATTCAAGGGCGGTACATCTCAGAATAATGCCAAGTGATGTTCGGGGCCGAATGGTCCTAATCGCTTCACTGAACCTTCTTCTGTAATCTTTTTTATCTAAAAGGGGCGCTTGTATTAACTAACTATTTATTTAGCGAGGTAATTTTATCGCCATACAGCTTGGATTTTTGCAGGTGTGAAGTTTATATTGGTGACCGTCTCGGACAAGGTATGAAGAAATCACTCGTCATGCTTCTCGTAGCCTCACTCCTGCTCGCAGGTTGTACTGAACTGTTAGACTCCGGAGACGGAGAAACTTTGAAAATTGAAGTCGATGAAGAGATTGCAATTGAAAAACTCAACGATTTCCTAACCGTTGACCAGGATGAGTCATTTGGAATTTCAATGATGTACGAAATGGATCCTGCTATGATGGACGGGATGATAGAAGCCGACGAGAACTCAACTACGACAATAGTCATAGAAGAGACTCAAGCATGGTCACCTGACGGCTACCATAAATCTACAGTAATGGGTCTAAACAACGGAGACTCATCAATAAGAATGATTGATTCTTTGACCCATATTGGTACAACAATATATGTCGAAATAGGATACGAAACACAAGGAGACCTGTGTTTTGATGAAGATACTCCAGAAGAAGTCGCAGTATGCGAAAGTCAGATGGCAATGCTTACAGAAGTCGAGGCATATTCTATGACAACGACCACAACACATACCGAAATCATTGCTGCAATGGCTGAAGAAACCAATATGGACGATGAGATGGACCCAATGGCTATGCTTGAAATATTCTCATACGCAGAATGTATGGGCACTTTCACACCTGCAGGTTCAGTTGACGACCTGCAATTATTTAACGTTTCAATGGGAGAATTTAACGATGATAGTTTAACTCCAGAAACAGTCTTGTGTATGTTCGACACCGATAATAGCAACACTATCTCTTTTGAAGAATTTTTAAATTCCGAAGGCGGAGATGAGGAAGATATTGAAGAAATGGAATTAGTATTCAATGAATCTGACCTCGATGTTGACGGCGAGCTAACCAGTGATGAACTTTTAACGTTCATCGAAGCAGTGAATAGCAATAACGAGCAAGACGATGATGAAATGGGCGATGATGAAATGATGCCAGACATGTCCATTGCATTCAACGATGCAGGCGAAATCGAGTACTTCTCAATGTTCATGGAAGGATCTGAGATGAAAATGAATGTCCTTTCAGAAAGCAAAGTTGAATCGCTCTTTGACAATGTTGATGTTGGTGAAATTGTTGCTCTCCCATTCCAAATCTCCTCAGATATGGTCTTTGATGACGGCGACGATGATGAAATGGGCGATGGTGATGGTGACGGCGATGACGATGATGGATCTGCAGATTACATTGACGCATACCTCACAGATAACTGGGATGGTTATGAAAACCAATATGTAGACCCTGAATTATCAGTCTACACCGGATTCGATGATATTAGTGATGTACAGATTACTCTTTACGAGTTTGATGGAGTATCCCAACTAACCTCATGGAACGTCGAAACTTCAGAGTTCGTTGACATGGGTGGAATGGGTATGACTTACTATGTCTCACTCGATGACAACAACCTTGGGGATGATTGTTACGTTCTGGTGGCAACAATCACAGATATTGATGGAGATGCTTGGCAATGGGGCAATAGTCTCTGTTATGACCACAACAATGGCGATGATGGAGATGGAGATGGAGATGGAGATGGAGATGGAGATGGAGATGATTCACCATCTCCTGAAGAGGTTATGCAGATGTTTGATACCAATGAGGACGGTAGTCTAAGTTGGAGTGAATTCTGGGATTCTTGGATGGCAGATGGTGGCGCAGCAGAAGATGAAGAGAGTCTTAGCGCTATATTCAACGATAGTGATAGCGATATGGACGGCTTGCTCTCAATCGAGGAACTCGAGTACTTTATCGCCGAAGTCTCCACTCTTGAGGATGATGTAGATATGAGTGGTGATGAAGATTACGAGATGTGGACCTTCCTTAGAGAAATGTCAGAGTGTGATTCTGATACTGATGAAATGGTCAACTTCGAGGAACTCGATGCATGTGTTAGTATGGATCTTACAAACGACGGATATGATTCAGATTCCTTTGAGGGATTACAAGAAATGTTTGACATGGTTGATGCAAATGAAGACGGTATGCTCGATTCTGATGAATTCGCAACCTTTGCAACAATGACTAACGGAGAACCTATGATGGTCTGCTACAATATGGACACTCATGAAATCGACATGAGTATCAATTCCGAAGCCGATTGTGAAGCTGCCGGCCTCATGTGGACTGAATCGGACAGTGGCTCAGATGATAGCGACAACAATGGCGAAGAAGAGTTCATTTGTGATGATGGTTCCTCAATTCCAATGAGTTACGTTAACGATGGTGAAGAAGACTGTGATGGTGGCGAAGATGAGTACGCTACAGATGATTCTGATGACGGAAATAATGGACATGGAAATGATGACGATGGTCATGATGAATCAAACCCAGGAAACTCACATGATGAAATTGTTATGTATATCACCACTGGCGAGGACTTCTACTTTGAAGGAGATATGTCTGACTACAAGATTGAACTTGCATCCTGTGAAGAAGATTATTCGGATACTGGCGAGTTAACAAGAACCTGTGAAACAGTCATGTCAATCGCAATTAATGATGCTGGAATGGATTCTAACATAATGTTCCATGATGCTGATAGTTCTGGAACTATTTCCGTTGGTGACATGGTTCACATTGGGGAGACTTCAGAAGAATGGGATACCGTTCGTTTGTACTCCGTTTCGGCAGATGCCTACAGTGATGAGTACCCAGTGCATAACGCTCCGGGATTCACAGGGCTTGTTGGAATGCTCGCGCTTCTTGGAGCTGCATTCATTCGACGAAGCGAGTGAAGCCACAGAGGCTATCCTAGCAGAATTATTAACAAGATGATGATGCTAGAATAGGCGATAGCAATGGACTCTACTCGTCAAGATTTACGATTAACATCAATCGTTGTAGTTTCCGTGTTTATCATTACCTTTCTGGTTGTAGGTGCAGTTGGGAAAAATTCAGTCGTTTTGAATGGATACTCTGCGGCACTGTATTGTGCAGTTATTTGTATCGGTATACAATGGGTCGCATGGATACCTGCGTCTATTTGGAAAACTGAACGCTTCTATGATTTGACGGGTGGCTTGACCTATCTGATAGTCATAGGTTTCAGTCTTTGGGCAGGGTCACAGTCTGAATCTCCAAGTATGAGAGAATTAATAGTCAGTTTACTTGTTGTAATCTGGTCATTACGATTATCAGGTTTTCTTTATCTTCGCATTCATAGAACTGGGAAGGATGGACGCTTCGATAAACTCAAAACATCGCCTATCCGATTTCTCATACCATGGACCATTCAAGGCCTGTGGGTGTTTTTAACAATGATAGTCGTTATTGTAATTAATAGTCAAGCAGATTCAGCACCAGAACTAGGAATTTGGGACGGTATAGGATTATCAATATGGATACTAGGATTTGGTATTGAAGTTATAGCAGACCGCCAGAAAACAGTATTCAACACAGAAACTAATAATCAGGGCAAATGGATTGACAGTGGTTTGTGGTCCCATTCTAGGCATCCTAACTATTTAGGAGAGATTCTTCTATGGACAGGAATTGCCTTCTTTGGAATTTCTTGCTTTACAGGTCTAGAACGAGTTGCTTGGATTTCACCCATATTCATCTATATTCTCTTAACGAAAATTAGTGGAATTCCCATACTCGATAAACGAGGTTTAGAAAAGTGGGGGGATAATCCGGAATATCAAAAATACAGGAACGAGACTCCCGCCCTTATTCCTCGATTTAATAAAAAATCATAATATGATAGAATTTATTTTAAGGGGAAAATCCATTTCCAATTTTAACAAAGTTGGGCGCATGGGTACCCACAATAAGAAAAAACCAGAAAGTAAAAGAGTATCGTAAAAAATACTTCAAGAGGAAGAAAACCACAAAATATCTGAAAATGAAAAGTGGGAATAATTTTACATCTGCTGAGTTGATTGTTCGAAGAAATTGATTTAACACCGACTTACCTATCCAATAAACTCTCAAATTGAGTTATGGAACCATTCCGTTTGGGCCTTTTTAGCTATTTCTTTAATTCATAGCGCTCATATTTGTGAATACCTTTTCCTTGACGCCAAATACGTTTGAATTCTAATCGAATAAGCATTGATATTAATCTAGCGAATGTATTGAATGTGAGGATAGCAGCAGTAGAAAATCCAGGCCAGCCAATGGATTGAAATTTCAAGTTCTGCAGAACAGTAGCCATCGCTGGGTTTTTTGTACAACATAGGATCTTATTATTTTCAATTTTATCAATTGCCATTTCAATCAACTCTTTTCCAATACCTTGACTTCGATATTTTGAGTCTACAAGAACTGTTGAGATTTCAGTATGACTTCCGACTTTTCGCATCTCTGCATACGCGATTAGAGTACTTTCACGATAAATTTTTACACAATTTCCCGCAAGGAATCGTGCTTCTTTTTTATCACTTGATGGAGGGCGAACTTCAAGTTCGTCACGGAGCATTGACTTCAACCATCTGACATCCTCCATGTACACAAGTCAAAGTAGGTGCATAAAGGGATTATGCCTACTATTTCTTAGAATCTCGAATCGACCAATTCTTTCTTCTAAGTCCTTCTAGGGCAACACCGGTTAGAGCACCCCAAATAATTGGACTTTCAATTTCCATTAGGTAAACCACAGCCATTGCAACTGCTGCTAATATCCAGTGATGTACCCACAGTCCTTTTGCTCGTAAGTGGAATTTGGTATTTTCTGTAACGAATCTAACAAGCGCGAAGGTTATGATTAGTGCTAAAGAATATTGTGCAAATTCCATTCAAACCCCTCATAGTGGTGAATTACAACTTGGACAGAATTTCCAACCAGCTTGAATTGAGGAGCCACAATTTGGACAGTTAGTCGGTTGATTTGTAGTGCCCATTACAACAGAATCTTTGACTACTGAATTTCCGACTTGACCGATCTGTACAACCGGTTTGTCATCTTTTTCTAAGTGGCTTTGACGAACACGACCAGCCTCTGCGAATAGCCCAGCCTTTTGATACATGTCTGCTGCACCTTTGAAATCTCTAGCCATTTCCAAATTCTTCGCTTGATGCGCTAAATTTTGTTGATTTCCTTGAGGCGGTTGTCGCTGTTGTTGTGTTTGTTGGGCAGGAATTTGTCCTTGCGGGCGTTGTTGTATTGGCTGTTGAATTACTTGTTGGATTACCGGTTGTGTATACATTTGTGGCATTTGCTGAACTAAAACAGTGGTCTTCTTTGAACCGTGCGAAAGAGCAATAATTCCAGCGAGCAAAGAGAAGCAACAACTAATCATCCCAGGTATGGCAAAAATATCCGAATTATTAGAATAATCCTTGTTGTCGCATTCAATTATTTCTTCGTAAGTCAAAGCATCATCCATACAATCATCATATGACTCTCCATCTGTAGTAGACGTATCGATTACAATCATTAGAAGGAAAAATACGAAACATATCCCACTTATCCACCACCAAACTTTTGGTGAACTTCCCGAACTACCAATTGCAGTTCCGTTGACAAGTACTTGTGCCACGAACACCGGTAGCGGTATTAGTGTATTATGATAACTCAAAACAGTACATTGTATAATTAACCAATCGCTTTAGCAATGCCATGGACGAATTTGAACAAGAGGAAGATGAAGAAAAACCTCAGTTACTAACTCAAATTATACTAGTTTTTGTCGTTGTGATGATGGTAATGGTATTCTTCCTTGGAATGTGAGGTTTTGTCAATAAGGGCCTTCTCGCATTATCATGGACGAACCCCTCTGGTGGCCACAAGGTGTTATTCAGACATCTTATGATTCGTCCTTTGAAGGCGAACTAGTCACCTCTTTAGGTCGTCTAAAGATTTGGAATTTCAAGGCCTGTCTAGAATTAGAATGGTGGCAAGCAGTTCCAGAAACTGGTAAAGTTTGGGGAAAGTGGCCAGAAGTACAAATTTTAGAAGTAATTCAGCATGATAGATATGGTATTTTACTAAATTTGAACGGAACTCATATTGTAAGAATATGTCCTTTCGAGGTAGGAAATGACATTTCTAGAATGCTCAGGCATCAGCCATGGAATGAGGCAGTTAGTGACCAAGCCCTGATGTTACCAAGTATGGTATGGTCGGTTGCTGGAAATGATAGAGTAATCATATATCCTTGTAAATCACTTCTAAGTATCGAAGAAAGTCATTCGATGAAGTACGAAATTGCAGAATGCGTTGGACTTATTCATTCAAGTCTTGATCAATTCTCCACTCCAAACACAGAAAGGATTTGGAATGATAGACTCAAAGATATAGAAGCCTGTCTAAAGACAAATACGCTGTGGCGAGCGCCACATAGTAAGTTCACAGTTGGCCTACCTCGATTAAATCTTGATATTGGTGCGATTACCATGTTTGACGATAAACCGATGATGTTACCACAACCAAGAACTATCACGGAGCATCTAATGTGCGACAAAGAACGTTTACCTGGGCTTGCTACTATGATGATTCTTGAACGACAATGGTCTGCACATGAAAAGCCTACTGAAGAAAGTCGCAAGCAATTATTGGAGTCTTGGCTTAGCGGCGCTCCTCAAGCCTATTCTAATGGTAAAGCACTCTCAACACTACTTGGTGGACCCTGGGTTTGGCGCTATCATGCTACTTTACTAGAATTAGGCCAAGCCATGATTTTTTCAGACAGTGAACTTGAGAAGAATTCGATAAAGTGGCTCAGTGATGTTTCTCGTCTTCAAGCATATCTTGGAATTCTACGCTTTTGGAAGTCCGGATTATGGGGTGGGGTTACTGGCTTGATAGTATCATTTTTCACTTGGCAATTAGAAACCTTATCTCCTACTGTGTCAGGATTAATAGGCGCAACAAGCATACTATTTGCCCTAGCATCGAACCAATTATACTGGTCTAAAGACCCTGATCCATATTGATCAACGTTGTTGACGAATTCTATTATCATAGAATTCTAAACCATTGTCGCGAGCATTTTGCATAATGTAGAGTAGGAACTTTTCTTTCTCTGCTCTCTCGTCTGCTCCACCTTGTACATCCCAGTACAAATTGATTGAAACATCGACAGATGTAGCCGAAATTCCACTGACTCTACACCATGACGAATCATCATTAATTGTTGCGGTATTTTCTTTGATGGATGCTAGAACATCATCACGGAAAGCCTCGACCTTATCAGGGTCTGAGTTGATGTCAAAGTGAACCATATTTTGCCATCTTCGCCATCTTCTCTTACCGAAATTCTCAACAGGAGTACTTACTAAGTTGGCATTTGGGATAGTGATAATGGTATCAATGCCAGTTCGAATCAATGTTGTTCTAAGATTAATTTCTATGACTTCTCCTTCAGAACTACCAACCTGTACCCAGTCTCCGACCTTAAATGGCCTGTCGAGTAGAACGGTTAGTGCTCCAAAGAAATTGGAAATAGTATCCTTAGCCGCAAGTGCAAGTGCGAGACCGGAAATACCTAAACCAGCAATCAAAGAGGTTAGTTTGAATCCAACTGCATCTGCAATAAATATCGCTCCAATGAATATGATGAAGAAACGCATGATACTTTCAACAGCGCTAATCAATGTTTTATCTGTTCCATCAGTAACCCCGTCTTCATCCAGCATCTCGACAACATCTTGAACCACATCTACCAATCTAAATGCCCAAATAACCAATGCTAAAGCAATAATGAACTGGAAAATATTTGGGACTATATCCTGCATTACTTCAGGCATTGAAAAGGTATCAGAGCCAGATTGAATCGACTCAATTAATTGTAGAGTTATGAAATATGCAACTGCAGCACCTGCAGCAGAGCCCAAGGCCTTATCAGAATCTTTGACAGTTTTACGCTTGATATTCTCCGAGCGAATGATTCGGTTAAGCAATTTTGGAGCAATCTGCATAGTGATAAATCTTGTAATGATACCAACTATAATTATACCAAATATTGCTATGACGGTTATCTCGTTCAAACCGAGGCTTTCAGCAGCATCAGCAGTGATATCACTCTCACTCATGATACGCCCAAATATTCTTTTGTTATGATTTTTGTCAATTCGAACAGAGCGATATACCTAGAAAATGGCTATTTATCCTCTGTGACGGCTAAATATTCAATAAGGCAAAGGAAAAATTGTAATCGATTCAAATGTCAAATGCACCTGTTCGTCCATCTAGACCTAGAGCACAATCTGCTTCTTTAGCGGCCCCTGGAACTCTGATGCAAGGTTCGGTTTCGGCCCCTTCTTTATCGGTTGTTTCACCAGGTCCAATGCCAACTAATGCAGTGGTAAACCCGCTACAAAAGTTTGCTCAATTGATTTTGTATGGAATTGCCATGGTGGCCATATGGGGTGGAATTTTAGCAATTGCATTTTCTGATAACTCAACAAATCTAAACTTCTTGATTCTAGGTATTGGCGGTATTGTCTCTTCAATAATGGCAATTGCGCTAGTCGAATGGCAACGTAGAAAGGGTGGAGATGAACTACATAGCGTGCATGATTATCTAATAGGAATCGGGTTTTTCTTTTCTGCAGTTGGCGTTCTTTGGGGTTCAAGATGGCTGATTGGAGTTGCAGGTTCTAATGATGTATCTTGGTTAATCAATGAAAGTGTACCGTACTCAGATGCCGACTGGTATCCTTCAGCCAATGCAATCTATGTACAATTAGTAGCATGTTTAATTCTAATTATGGGCCAAGTTTGGTATCTTAGTCGCCTAAAGGGTCAGACTACCTTCGGTTGGTCGGTCGCTTCATTCACTCCTCTAGTCCTAGCTTTGATTGGTTTTGGACCTTGGATGCGATGGTCAGGAGATATTGTTTCATGGGAACTTGGCATCTCAATAATTTCATTATCAGCCTTTGCGATGTGGCTTTCCCTTCGTTCAAACAGCGGAATGATTTTTGCTATAGTGGCAATATTTTGTGGAATAATTCCAATTTTGTATGAGTTTCAAAATCAACCAGTTGATGACTCGGGATTAGGTGGTGCTCTATCATTGATGGTCTTCATTATCGTCGTTCAAGGATGGCTTTCAGCGGATGGAAAATTGAGACAAGACCTAATGCAGTGGACTTCTATCTTCCTTGTCGGAGAGGTTGTATTCGCTATGATCTTCGCCAGAGCAGAAGATTTGAATTTAATTCTAGGCCCATTTAGAGGGGATGAATTAGGTGAACTATCTACAATTCTAACGCTTCAAGTTGTACTGTGGCTAACTGTTTTAGTCGCATATTTCCCAGCCACTTTGAAGCGAAGGATTCCTTACATGCCAATAGGTTTGGCAGCATCATTATTCATAATCACGCCTCAGGCTAGTATCATACCTTGGATTTTAACAATCATTATGTTGCCATATATGGTAATAATTTCTGATGTGACTAGAAAATGGGTTGCCAATAGTACAATCATTGCTGCTGGAGCATCCTTTTTCTTGCAAAGTTATCTAAATAGCGATGGATTTTATTATGATAATTTCGATAGTCTACTGATTCTCGCCTTACTTGTTACAGGAGAAATTGGACGTCTGAAAGGTAAAATCGATGACTTCGCCCATTTCGCATTGCTTGGTCTACTGGTACTATCTTCGCCAGTTTTACTTGGTAGCGGGGCATTGATTCCTTGGGCCATTGTAATCTATACGATTTCTTCATCGTATTTGATGCTGGACCAAGTCCAAAAGAACCCAGAAGAAAAATCTGCTTTAGGAGCAACTTCGGCTCTTTTCACTTCGATGTTATTATCTGTAGTACTGTCTTATGCTGGTAGATTGGAAGTTCCTCTACCTGATTCTATAATGGACTCATTATCCGGACTAAATATTACTTTAGCCGTAGTAGGAATTACGGTTTATCTTAGTATGATTAAGTTCAAGGAAACAGAATTAGATGTTGGGTATCTAATCAGTATGGGCAATACTAATCGAAAGAAATTAGTTCCAGTCTTTGACCCTCTTACCGGTAATTGGGTTATACCTCAAGTTGTTGAAGAAGAGGAAGAGGAAGAAGAGTTCGTGGGATGGGGCCCACTTAGCCGAATAAGTCTGATCGGTCCACTACTCTTGTTCAGCATTGCAGTATCTTCAATCAACGTTGAAAGTATAGCATTACAGATTCAATGGATAGTTTTGATGCTTATTCCAATCGGTATAATCATCAAAGAGGTACTTGATGAGAAAGAGGCATCCTCTGTTGGGCGAATGATTGCGATATGGTTGATGGTTATCGTTGCTGCACCGGTTTCTTTGAAACTTAATTTGGCTGCTTTGGAAGTAGACCAACTAATCATTAATGGAATATTATTCGACCTGTTCTTATTATCTGGTCCACTAATCGTATCAGCAATGTTGACAAAGAAAGGAATCAATGAAGATTCAATCGATGAAAGCGCAGATATCGGTACACTAATTGGACTATTGGCGTTAGGATTCATTGATTCAAGCGGTGGACTTCTATTCATTACAATGTATTTCTTGGTGTTTTCAAGGTCACTAAAGCACCGTCAAAATGGATTACTTGCATTTGCTCCAATAGCATTAGTAATGTTCCAAAGTAGATTTGCTTGGGATAGTTCGGTAATCTATTCTCTTCTACAATTGATCGATATTTCATCTTATGACCCTAGCGCGGTAACAGTTCTAGGAATGACTCGACTTTCTTGCTTGATTCTTACTCTTACATCATTAGTGATATTAGCGAAAGGAGTCGTCGAAGGCAGAGTAGGCCTGAAAGAAGACCAAAAGGAAACTCCAATGATAATGCCTTCGTTATGGTTGGCAATAGGATTAGCAGGTATACTTAGCGAAGTTGGATGGTTATTTGTTGTACTTACAATGCTTCTATCGCTTTACTCATGGTTATCGGGTCGTATTGAACTGATACCATGGTCCCCAATTTTCATGTTCTTCTCTATTCTGGTTGGTCTTTCTTCCAGTTCAACATTTACAGACTTATCAGAGGGAGAAATTGTCTCCAACAGTTTCTTATTCACTGGAATATTTACATTGATACTTAATCAAATGGCGAGTAAAGAATTACTGTATAAATGGTCGCCAGAAGTCAATTCAGATTCCGGTGCGGTTGATACTTTAATGGATTTAAGGTCGATTGAAGGTAGAGTTCAAATGGAAAATTACACAAGAATTCTAGGAATAATATGTTTAACACTTTCATGGAGCACAATCTTTGGTATTGGTACTGTTATTGGAGCCGTCTGGATAACGCGAGAGACCTTTAGCAAAGGCCAAAAATATGCACTTCTTGCCTTGCCTCTGCTTTACAGCTTCGCCGCCGGAAATCTCATCTCTCAATTAGAGATTGTATCTGAATCAATGCAAGGAACAATAGTTGGACTTATTCTTGTTGCTGGCGGTATCTCAATGACTTACTTAGCATCAAAGACCGAGGTAGTTTGGTCTTGGGGAATATTTGATTGGGAAGATGAAACAGAATATTTCTCTTGGATCGATAGAGTTGGAATCATAGCAATTGTTTACTTCTTGAGTGGAGTTGGCTGGATAGTTAGTTTGAATTTCTCTAATAACGCTGAAAATATCACTTTGTTCTCTATCTGGGCTGCCTACTTGATTGGAGTTGCAATTCAAGGATTTAGAGACGAAACAGAAACTCCATGGCGGCGTGGAGTTGGTTCCTTTGGTTCATTGTTCTCTATATTCATGCTATCATTATCCATTGAGACCGAATTATTCCGCTATGTACTTTGGATGTTGCTTGGAATAGTAGCGTTTGGATTTGGTATTCTTTACATGAATAGAATGGGTGACGGAACCATGGTTTTCGAGACTCAAACGGAAACACAAGAGCCACAATATATGATTCCTCAGCCACAAATCCAGGAAGTACCCGCAGCAATGCCAGTGAAAGAAACAGTTGAAGATATCTCAGAAGAAGATGAGGAATCAACAGATGATGAATTCGAGTCTGAATTGGAGAAAGCCTTCGAGGAAATGGAGGAAGTCAAACAAGAACCAGTGGTCGAAGAAGAAGTCAAGAAATTACCTACTGCTAAACCGGTAGTAAGGGCGCCAGAACAACCTGTTGCAACCCCTTCAACTGTGCTTCCACCATTGTTTGATGTCAAATTAGACCAGACGGTTAGGGCGGTCATTCTACAAAGAATAGCCATGACTCCTCACATTGGATTTAGGCCAGTAGTTAATGTTCAGAAAAATGGTAATATTAATCTGACCTTCGAAAAGATTTGATTGGTTATATTGAAACAATATAAGCAGTAACGCCAATCATGGGCAGGGATTTACGCAGTGACCATCTGCCTTTTGCGATGCCTAGTCGGCCCTTTTTGTTGAGTCAAGAATGGCGTAATCTCACTTTCATGCATTGGGAAGTAAGTGTTGAAAGGTTACAACCTCATATCCCCGATGGTTTAGAAATTGACTTGTTTGATGGTAAAGCATATGTCGGAACAATTCCGTTCATGATGAAAAATGTACGACCTAGATTGTTGCCAGCAATGCCTGGGATCTCGACCTTTCCAGAATTTAATGTTCGGACATACGTCAAAAAGAACGGTAAAGCAGGAGTCTTGTTTCTGACTCTAGATGCGCAAAGCAGAGTAACATGCTTCCATGCTCCGCGTAAATATGGACTGCCATATCGCTATGCTAAATGTAAACTTTCCACACAAGGAGATGTTTACAGGTGGCACTCTAAGAGACGAAGTGATGGCGCTATTTTATCTGGTGAATGCCGGGCAAAAGGAGATTTGATGCAAGCTAAAAAAGGCTCATTAGAGGAGTTTCTTTTCGAAAGATACAGCCTTTATACAAACCATAAAAAGAAAATTCATATGGCTTATACTCAACACAATCCATGGGAATATAGGGAAGGGGAAGTCGATATTATCACTAATACATTGACAGAATCTTATGACCTTGGAATCAAGGATTTACATAACCCTGACCACGTTCATATGTCCAATGGAGTACATGTACATACATGGCCAATACAAGCAATCGAGGAATGAAAATGGATATGGAAAGAGATTATCTATTACTCGATGGAGATTGTGGATTGTGTAATAGGTTGGCGATTTTTCTCGATAAAAGATTAGCTAAGGGCATGGATATCGCTTACCGGCCAATATTATCTGAAGATGGTCAAGAACTCATTGCAACATTTCCTAAGAAGCAGCAGGATGCGGATAGTGTTTACCTGTTTCGAAAAGGTAAGTCATATATTCGTTCAGCAGCAGGAATTCGTGGCTTACTGTACATGAGATGGTACTACAAGATGTGGTTTCCTATTCTCTGGTTAATCCCGTTTCCAATCCGAGATGTCGGCTATAGAATCATTGCAAAATACCGTCATAAAATTTTCAAAAAACCTGAAACCTGTCTGTTTAGAATCGATTGACGCGGATTTTACCTGTGAATATTTGCACGACGCCTTCAAGAACTCAAAGCGTCTCGCGTGAATGTTAGCATGTCATCAAAACGCTCTTCCCCTGCAGTCGCTTTGAACACTAGACCTTCTTTTGGGTTCTTAATTTGTCTTCCGCTATTACTTTCTCTTACTTCTCCAATTGTTATGACTGCCAATGCTCAAGATGAGCCAGCAGGGGTTGCCCCAGCCGATATTTGGTCAGAAGATTATACCAACATGATTTTCCCTTGGGCGCCAGCAAATGACATGGATAGGCAATTCAAAGAATATCATACATATGAGACTACTAAGGACCTAATGCTTCAATTGGAACAAGAAAATCCAGATATTTTTGAATTCCATGAAGGCCTATTAGGGGGCACCAATGCTCGTGGTGAAACCGTCACTGCTGATACATATGAAGGCTGGAAATATTCTCACTCCTCACCATGGATGAAAATCACAGGTGATGTAGGTGGCGGTGAATACAATGAATTCGTTGGCGATAGTGGAAATTATGCTGACCGACATGATGTATTGATTGTAGGTAATCACCACGCAAGAGAATGGATGTCTTACGAAGTAGTACTTATGCAACTCGAAGTAATTGCGTTTTCTTATGACAATATTGGATATGATAATGATGGCGACGGCCTTGTAGATGAAGACCCATGGGGCGACGCAAATAATGACGGAATCCTTGATGATGATGGCGATTGTCTAAGTCTTGATTCTGAATTCCAAGATTCTAATAAAGACGGAAATCCATGCGGCCCAGGTGACCTTGGAGTCGATGAAGACTACTCAGAACAATTCATTACCGACTTAATCAATACTAGAGAAATTTATCTTGTTCCAATGCTGAATGTTGATGGAAATATCTACGATAGAGAAGTATTCTGCCCTGCTCCTGCATGGGAATCATGTCCAAGCGGGGGTTGGAGAAAGAACTTGAGAGATAATGGCCCTGATATCCTTCCAGATTTTAACGAAGAGGTCGATGAAGACTGCGATGGTGTTGACTTAAATCGTAACTACCAGTTTGAATGGGGGGCGCCACTTGGTGCTACTGTTCCGCTAATTCCAGGAACCTGTACTCCTTCTGAAGATGAACGGGCTGGAATTGCCAATAATGATGTTTACACAGGGCCATATGATACTCAAGATAACGATGGGGACGGGCGATTGAATGAGGATAACGTTGATGGTGAAGATGATGATAATGACGGCCAAACAGATGAAGATTGGGCTGGAGGAAACTCAGAACCTGAAACAAGATTTATCCAAGATTTAACCGAAATGAATGACGATGTCGGCGATGGTGCCAGTGAATTCAAATCAACTCTAACTCACCACTCATACTCTGAATTGATTCTTTATCCATGGGGTCACTGCACAGATTGTGAGACAACAGATCACGACCAACTCGTTTATCATGGTTCTAAGATGGCAGAAATGACCGATTATACCAATATGCAATCTTCAGACCTCTATCCGACAACCGGAGATTTCTGTGACTGGCATTATGGTGTCCATGACTCATATTGTTATACTTCAGAAATAGGAACTGCATTCCACCAAAATGAAGTCGATATAGACCATATTGCGGTACGTAATTTAGGAACTGGATTTTACATTACTGAGATAGCTGACAATCCACGAGAGAGAGCAGATTTAGGAATTGCCAATATCTCAAAGAACCAATTCATACAGATGCCAGAAATGGTTAACGTGCCAAGTAAGGGCTTCATTCCTGTGGACATGTGTGTTGCAAATGGTTTCTCATATTCACTTGAACCATCGGTCTCTCATGTAATGTATCGTACCGTTAAGCCAAATCGTGCTCAGAGTGATTATGGCCCTAAAGAATGGTCAACTACAGCATGGTCTATGGCACCATTTGAGACTACATCTTCAACTTGTACCTTGTTAAGCGGTGAAAATGGAACTGTAATCCGTTCAAACTTACCAATCCCAGATACTATTTCCGGCGAAGTACACTACAAGGCAATGCTAGGAACTCTGGGCGGCGGTGACATGTATCTCTACCCTGCAAACGGCGATTACTATGTTTTGACCATTGAATATCGCGCAGACTATGGTACATTTGGGGGCGCTCTATTCATGTTCCTAATAGTTGCATCATTTGTTTGGGGTGGCTTAGCAATTTGTCTAAGAATGATGCTAACCGATGAAGAGGAAAAAGAATTCATGGACGCCTTAATCGAGGAGGATGGCGCTTAGCCTTGAGGTGATACCATGGGTGACTCAGATCAATTCAATGGCCGTCTAGGTCTAATTTTTGCATCGATTGGTGCAGCAATAGGAACAGGAAACATTTGGCGATTCCCTAGAATGGTAGGAGCAAATGGTGGTGGAACATTCTTAATTCCATGGCTATTTTTCTTGTTTGTTTGGTCTATACCATTGGTTATCGCTGAGTTTGCAATGGGTAAGAGGAGCCGTACTGGTACAATTGGAACTTTCAGAATTTTCGCAGGTAAAAAGTTCGCTTGGATGGGTCTTTGGACCGCTTGGATTTCTACTGCTATTGGATTTTATTATGCCATTGTCGCAGGTTGGACAATAAAATATTTCCAACTGGGTTTGACTGGCGGACTTACCAAAGATGGTGTTGATACCACCGAAGTATGGAATGCTTTCTTACAATCTCCAGGACAAGTTATTTTCTTCCAGTTTTTCGTGATTGCATTGACTTTAGCTGCAATATGGAAGGGTGCTAAGGCGATTGAAAAGGTCAATATGATTTTGATGATTTCTCTTTTCGTACTTCTGTTCATGTCTCTTGGACTTTCACTTTGGATGGACTTCTCAGACGGGACACTCGATGGTGCAATGTTCATGTTTACCGTTGATCCAGATATGTTATGGGAGCCGGAAATTTGGATAAATGGTTTATCACAATCAGCATGGTCTTGTTCTGCAGGAATGGGTATGGCAATTACTTATGCTGTATACATGCGTAAAGATGAGGATACAGTGCTAAACGCATTTACAATGGGGCTTGCTAACAATAGTATCTCAGTGATTGCAGGTCTTGCGGTATTAAGTGCTATTTTTGCAGTTAGTAGCGACCCTCTAGCAACAGTGACTGGTGGTTCTTCTGCGATTACTTTCCTTGCCCTCCCTGAGGTTTTCGCTCAAGCGCCGGGTGGAACAGTAGGTCCATTCATTATGATGACTGGGTTTTTCCTTGCGTTATCTTTTGCGGCTTTGACTTCTATGATTTCAACAGTTGAACTTTGTGTTAGAAATTTCGTTGACCACGGATATAATCGAGAGAAGTCAGTTGCTATTACAGGTGCTGCTATTTTCTTATTCGGCCTACCTTCCGCATTCATGTGGATTAAATTGGATAGTGCAGGTGTTGCATTCCCTGAATTCCTTGAAGTCCAAGACCACATCTGGGGCTATGGATTAATGTTCTCAGGATTATTTATCGCCTTTTCAATTTGGAAGTATGGCTATGTACGTTGGAGAGCACAAGTTGCAGCCGGTGAAGCACCTGGAGGCTTCAAAGGCTATCTCGGCGTTGGAGTATCAGCGTTTAGAGATGATTTCATTAATACAGGAGACAATGATATAGTAGTCGGTCGATGGTGGGATATTCTTCTATACATCGCGTTCCCAATTCTATTCGCAATTTTGATGTTATCATATTTCGGTGATATGATCGCAAATACCGAAGATGTTTGGAATCCTGCTAACCCTAAGGGTCTTGGAATTATTCTGATGTTTTGGGGTGTTGTTGCAGCATTATTCATGTTCTTGAACAAATACTTGATTCAAAGGCCTATCTTTAGAAACATACCTGATGGTGCTGATGTAGATATCTCCACATTGCCTGGTGGCGATGACGAATTAGTCGGTGCTAGAGGAGAAGTCATTGTTGGATTTGAACACTTGACTCCTGAAGCAGTTATAGAAGCAACAATAGAAGCAGAACTTGCTTGATTTCTAAACTATAACGACGATTTTGCTTCTTACTGAAGCGACCGGTGTCGATTTTTAGTTTAATCTTTCAAACACTATATTATAACCTGAAAGAATTAAATCTAGAATATGATGGTCGAAGAAAAAAACGCTAGACTGAGTTACAGTTCTGTAACCTTAGTTGCACTCATGCTATTCTCTTCTTGGACATCTGTATTGGCTTCTGCCGAAGGCTCCAATGACAGTATTGAAGGTGAAGTTTCATGGCCTCAATCCGGGAGTGTTGATACAGGTTGGATGGAATTCGATACTTTAGGAGGTAACGACCCTACAACTAACTCTCGTTCTTATGTGGACTGGAATCTTGAGTTCGCACCTGGTGCTGAAGTTTCTAATGTCAGTCTACAAGTTCATGTAAACGGTTCAGATGGCTTATCTATCGATTCACCGTTACTTGTATCCCAAGATACAGGAGACCGGTTCTTTGATTTCAGTGGATATGGAAAATTGGGCGCATTGGATTCATTTGACGGATTGAACCCCTATGCAGACAGGTTAGCACCAAACAGCGCAACGGGTGCTGGCTGGACCATTCCATCCAGCGCCACTATTACTGAGCTAAACCTTGAGGCACTAGCACCTTCAGACCCCATTGCCTTTTTTGACCAAGTTGATATTACTGATTTACACTCTGCTCAGCATCCTGATGATGGACAACTCTATCTGAACACTGGAAATACTGTCTATGTCATCGACGCAAACAACAATCCAGAAATCATTGACAGTCATTCTCTTGATGAGGCCATGGGCGATATCGTTGGGATCGAAGTCGGTCCAAACGGAAACATCCATATTGCCACATCGAGTGGTCAATTCAAAACGATTTCACGCGCCAATGGCACACTACAACCCGGTCTTGCAGCGCTTGGAACGGACGGCCTTGCCGCGTTCAAAGTCACCAATTCCGGTGTTTTCGCTGCCTACAATAACGGTTCGCTCTATCAATACGACCTCATAGCATCGGAATGGGGTCTCAAAGTATCCAATGGTTATACAACCACATTATGGTTTGACATCACCGAAGTTTACGGCATGCACGAGCAAAGCGACATTCTCTACTTGGCAACAAACAACGGAGTGCCACGGTATGATCTCAATTCAGATGCCCCGCTCGAAGCATGGGGTACTGGATTTAGTTCCACTCAAAATGTATTGCACAGCGATTCTATCAATCAAATTGAAACGGTCGGAAATCAACTACTGTTTGCCTCAACGGATAGCGGCATCGCTCGTCTCAACCACAACACCGGCGCGTGGCTCAGCACATGGGATTCGGGGAATGTCCTTCCTGCAGACCAAATCTACGGCATGGCATCAAGTCTTGACGTTCTCCACATCTTGTCTGGAGACGAATTGATGCGATACGACCGAAACAACGGGGCTTTTTCGACGTCGATTGGACTCGATCAGGTGAATTTGACGGAATCTTCCTCACTCGCTCTTTTCCCTTGGAATAGTCTCGGTTCCCGTTCACCTTCAACCGACGTTCACATTGCAACAAACGGCAACGGTAAATTGATGTTGATAGGGGCTGATGTCCAAAGCAGTCTTCTGGACGAAATTTTATTTGCTACAGGGCCTTTGGACAGCGACATCAATGATATTCTCGAATACAACGGCATATTATACGGCGCGGGATTCTACTCCCAAGTGGTTGAACGATTCGATCTTATTGCGTCGGTTTGGCTTGAGCCAATTCCAATCAATGACTATGTTTACACGCTTGCTCGAGCAGGGAATACCATCTTGGTAGGGACATACGCTAACGGAATTTATCTGGTTGAAAACGGATCTGTCCGAGGTAACATTCCTGCAGGAAATGAATACGGAAATATTGGAGGCACATTGGCAATCTATGACATCGATTCAACTGGAGACTGTACCACCACACAGGGGTGCGAAATCCTATTCGTTCAACCCTATGGTGTGTACACGGCGACAGCAGATGCTACAAGCATAAACAACCCAACCCGAATACAGGAGTCATTTGTTCTCAACTATGATGTCGCTATCTATGGGGGTGTCGGCTTCATCGCAACAGATGAAGGATTGCAGCGATACGATCTCGCAAACAACACCTTCATTGACACATGGGGCTCGACCTCGTCAAGCCGTCTAAATTACGCCCAAGTAGCTGTTATTGGTACAACGATGAACATGGGAATTGAAGGGTTTGGCGTGGCTCGAAAAGACATCGTTACCGGTCAATCCGTGTCAACGTTGAGCAGTGCGACCACTGGAATTACGAACGACAATGTCTACTCTGTTGAAGCCAGTGGGAGCGATTTGTGGATCGGTACCGATAGTGGTGCGTGGATTTGGGACGGAACAACGGCTACGAAAGTGCTTGAAGGAGGCTTTTACGAACGCCCTCAACGGTTCTATGATTTTGAACTCGATGGCAACGCAATGTATGCTGGGACGAGCATAGGGCTTTGCAAGTACAGCCTGTCTGGTAATTTCATCTCCGTACCTACCTGCAACGCATTTTCGTCCGTTGTTGGGCAAGTGATGGAAGTTGCTGTCAACAGCACGACCATCTTTGCCGGCACCAACACTGGCGTCTACCTCATTGACAAAACAACAATGACAGTCGTTGACACTTGGACAACCGACGATGAAAGTGCAGACGCTGAAGTCGTCGTGATTGACGATGTTGCTTACATCGGCCTCTCTGGCATCGGCGTTGCCCGCTGGGACATCACCAACGAAGAATGGCTCACCACATGGGGCGATAGCGTACTTGGCGCAAATGGAAACATACAAATTACCGGCATGGTCGAAGACGTCGCGAATCGAGGTTTGTGGGTTGCCGGACCCCAATTTTTCAGACTGGTCAACACATCGACAGGTCAAGTATCACAAAGTTT